>Ga0210383_10000047_pt1 | contig 135741 bp, 99 predicted proteins | sample IncBWC14OmetaG_FD_160072 | JGI IMG/M metagenome (GOLD analysis project Ga0210383, IMG submission 160072) | Forest soil microbial communities from Barre Woods Harvard Forest LTER site, Petersham, Massachusetts, United States - Inc-BW-C-14-O ...
CTGTGCCTTTGATACCTTTTTCCCGGCACATACCCCTTACCGTTGATCCGGACCGTCTTCGCCTGCGATGAAACATTCACCAGCGTCACATTTACCTCCCCGGAAGACCAGGTCGATCCGTAGGCCCGGATGCTGCTGTCTCCCGATGCCGTGGCGACAAGCCGGTCCCCCTGCATCTTAAACAGAAAATAAAGGTAATAGAACGACGGCCGCGGGCTCCATCTCAGCACACCCGGCTCATCCCCCGCGCTGAATAACCCATGATCATTGCCGCCATCCCACGCATTCAGCATATCCCACCGGCACGCCAGCCCATATTTATTGGTTAACGTCTCGCCGATAACGATATCCGCAAACAACCCGCTGATATTCGAAACCTGCTGCATGCTCCCGGCGGCAAACATATTCCACTCATCCATCGCGATCGGCCTGACCGGAGCACCCGCAGCGGCCAGCGACTCCCTTACGAACTTCATCTGAGCCGCCGGAACCGAATCCGCATCATGCAGTATTTCTGCCGCACCGATATTCTTCTGATAGGCCGTAAAATAATTGTGAACCACGTAATAGTCCGCCGCTCCATCCAACTCCTTCATCATTTCCCGGTTCCAGTTCCTGCGCGTCGGCCAGTCCCATTTCATAGCCTCGCCCTCTGCCGTTACCGCGCCGATATAGATCTTCACCCCAAGCCCGGCGGCCGCCTGTCGCATCGAATCGGCAAACACTTTAAAATGCTTTGCATACAACTGCCCGGTCAGGTACTCCGGCTGCCCGTCTTTATTCTGTGTCGTATCGATCCGGAAACCCCATTCCCAAAACCCGTAATTCTCATTCCCTACTTCCCAGTAACGCGTTCGCCCACGATCATACCGCACCCAGTCGGCCGCATAATGCGCTGCCGTCTCCACCGGATGCGGCCCCGTACCATATCGCGCATACCCGTAATTCACCGTGATGAGCCCTTCATTCCCCGTCTCCCGCCGCATCTCATAATATGCATCCACCGACGCGCTCCGCCCTCCCGCAGGACGTCCCCAGAAATAATTGGCAATTTTCTTTTTGCCGTTCTGATCCAACAACGACCTCGGCACATCCGCCGGCAAATCGCCAGGCGCCCGGTCCCACCAATACCCGTCGCTGCCGCTGCCCGCCGGCCACCGGATGACATGTGGCCGCAGATCACTCACATGCTGCATAAAGACCGGCTCCGTGATCATCGCCGTCATCCACGTATTCGCATTTTGCCCACACACGGAAGGCGGGATCTTCGTGATCACATCGGAAGCATCCACGTTTACCGTGACATCAGCCCCCGAAGCCTCCACGCCCTCGCGCGACATCGGTGCGACAAAAATCCTGGCCTTCCAGTCATCCAGGAAGAAACCCATCGTCTGGGCCACCGGCGGGTCTTTCGGCGCCGCAGGCGCCAACAGCAACAACCCAAACCCAAAAGCAACCCCAATATTATTTATTCCCACTCCTGTTAATTTTAAATGCTTTCATTTTTGAATCGTTCACCGCCGCCAGCACCACCCGCTGCCCCGCTACCTTCACGATCTTCAGATCCCGCACATCCCCATCCAGGATCAAGCCCGATTCCACCGGCGGCACCGCGGTCCATCCGCCTTTCCCATCCCCCTCAAGTACCAACCCATAACTTGCATCATACCTTCCCGTCATGACCGACGCCTCATATTCATTTCCCCCGATGACCAGGTCGGCCTTCCCATCTCCGTTCACATCCGTATAAACCACCGTATTGACGGGCGCCTCCTGCGCCTCCAGCGGAAAGGGATGGAAGCTGAACTTCCCATGACCATCGTTCTCGAACCAGCCGCTTCGCACCTCCTTGCAATACAACACTTCCGCGCCCGCCATCATCTCCGGCGTGAAGATCTCCTCCATCGATGCCTTTGCAAACTTCGCATTGTCGTCGTAACGTTTCTTGATCGACGGCATCTGCACCGCCCAATTGTCCCGCGACACCCCAAGCTCCTGCCTGTACTTCCCGTCATTCCCTTTGATATAGTAACACAATACCGGATCGGCGATCCCATTGCCATCGAAGTCTTTGGACACCAGTTCCGCAGGTCGGGCCGTATCGATATGGAACGGGTTGTTCAACCCCAGATTGCCCGCGATCAGGTCCGGATATCCGTCCCCATTCACATCCGCTACCGTTAGCGAACGCCAGAAGCCCGGCAGCTCGCCGAGCCCCGTCTGATCGGTTATCTCCGTCAGCGTCCGGCCATTATTCTTAAAGACCCTGATCGGCTGCCAGTCACAAGCCACGATCAGATCAGGCTTCCCGTCGCCATCTACATCCGCCCAGACCGCGGAATTGACCATTCCGACATATTGCAGCGCCGGACAGACACTCGCCGTTACATCGACAAAGCGCCCGTGATCGTTCCGCATCAGATAGCTCTGCGGCGGGGCCGGATACGACCCCAGCGATACCCTCCCGCCAATAAAGACGTCCATATCCCCATCCCCATCCATATCCCCCAGGGCCAGAGCCTTCGCCGGCGTCCGGATAAAGGTCGAAAATGCAAGACTATCCTTATGAAAATTCCCCTTCCCATCGTTCAGGTATAACCGTGGAATATAAAACGACGAGTGATCATCAAATTCACTGCTCCCGCCGACAACCAGCAAGTCCGGATACCCGTCCCCATTGGCGTCAAAAAGTATACTCTGCATATCTTCCTCATGCTTCGGCCCGCTCACCAGGTCTTTACCCACAAACGCCCCATCCGGCCCTTGCAGAAACACCCTCCCCGGCTGCTGGAACGCCCCGCCGATGAAGAAGTCCTCCCGCCCATCCCCATTCATATCCCCGACGCTCATGAACGGTCCCTCCTGCGAATATTTCTGCAGCAGCATCGGCTGGTACTTGTAATCAAAAAAGAAGGTTTCCTTATGCGCGAAATCGGCCTTCACCTTATCCGTCACATCCGCGAAAAGCGGCGCAGCCACTACCGCCGGATCCCCACCGCCGTCCACGGCCTCCCTATATTTCAATGTCAGTATCGTATCCACCCGCAGGTGAGCAAGCACCTGCCGCCGCCCACCCGGCCAAACCACAGCAAGCGAATCGAGCCCGCCCGACCCCAGCCCGAAGTGCAGCCGGTCATCCACCGTCGACAGATATCCCCTTACCGGATACTGCTTCACCACCTGTTGCATCCCTCCGCCATATGCGGTCACGGCCGCCCCGATCCCCTCCTTATTCAGACTGTCCCCTTCCAGCCGCACAGTGAGATAGTGGCCTCCCTTCGTCTCATTATGCAGCACAAAAGCCGGCCCATTAATATTATTAGTCACAAGATCCAACTTTCCATCATTGTCCAGGTCCACATATACCGCTCCGTTAGAGATCGCAGCGCCGCCGATCCCCGCACTGTCCGAGATATCCTCAAACTGTAAACCGCCCTTGTTCCGGTATAAATAATGTCTTAGCATCAGCGGACCCCGCTCCGCCAGCTTCGCCATGAATTTCCGGCGTTGCCCGATCTCATTCTCCGGAATTCCGGTCTCCAGCACCGTATTGTGCGCATATTCCAGGAAATCGATATTGGTCGGGTCCCGGCCAAGGCCGTTCGTGATATGCACGTCCTTCCATCCATCATTGTCGAAGTCGGCGATCAGCACGCTCCAGCTCCAGTCGGTCTCCGCGATCCCCGCCATCTCGGCAATTTCGCTGAAGAACGGCTCACGCCGCCCATCCACCGTCCGCACCCCGTTGTTGATCTGTAGCATGTTGTGGATGTACTGCTGCTCATACCCTTTGTCCATCTCCAGCTGATGCCGCTGATTGCTCAGGAAGGAATACATCATTTTCTTCCGCTCATTCGTTTCCGGCTGCATATCGAGGGTGATCAGATCGGGCAGACCGTCATTATTGATATCCGCCGCATCCGTCCCCATGCTCGAATAGCTCTGGTGCCGCAGCGCCGAACCGATGCAGTTGGTAAAAGTCCCGTTGCCGTTGTTAAGCCACAGCAGATCGTTTCGGATGTAGTCATTGCATACATAAATATCCGGATACCCGTCACCGTTAAAGTCGTCTACGACCACCCCAAGCCCGTTCCCGTCCTCGACAATGCCGGCCTGACGGGTCACATCCCGGAAGACCGGATGATCCATCCCCGGCGGCACCCCTTCATTATGAAACAGCCGGTCGCCGGCAATGGCATTGCTATCCACCCGCCGGTCCCTGATATCGTTGGGCCGCATATCATCCAGCGTATGATTCACGAGATACATGTCCGGGCGGCCATCCCCGTCATAATCGAAGAAAACCGCCTGCGTGGAATAGACGCTGTCATCCAGCCCGTACTGGGCAGCCTCCTCCTTGAACGTACCGTCATGCTGGTTGATAAAGAGCAGATTCCGCCGCTTTCCAGGGCCCTTGCCCGAGACGCAGACATAGATATCCGGCCAGCCGTCATTGTTGATGTCCACGACACTCACCCCCGTACACCACGTGTCCGTCGATACCCCCGCTTTCTGCGTGACATCCTCGAAATGCATATTGCCCTTGTTGAGATAGAGCCGGGAACTGACCTGGTTTCCGGCAAAGAAGAGATCGGGCAGCCCGTCCCGGTTGAAATCCCCCACCCCTACACCACCGCCCATATACGTGTATTCGTTGACGAACATATTCAACGAATCATTCTCGGTGATCGTATTGGAAAAATCGATCCCGGTAACGGATGCCGGCAGCTGCGTAAAGTGCAGCCCCGTCCTCCGGTCTACCGACGTACACGACAGGGCGGTCAACAGCACCGCGACTGCCGGAATTATCGTCTTTTTGCAATCCATCTATTTGCCATCCGCCAGGAGGTAGATAACGCTCATGGCCGGCACGGAGATCTTGATCGTTCCAGTAAGCGGCGCACTGTAATCCTTGATCGTGGAATAGCTCAACGGCCCCCCCGTCGGCGTCGCCGGCCCCGTTCCGTTCACATATACCTGGCTCGAGAACGGCGAATTGTCCGTTCCACCCGTCAGCACCATATAATGATAGTTGGCGACCGCCGGGAAATGCTGAAAGTCGATCGACAAGACATGGTTTAACGATCCCGTATTGATGATCACCGCCCCGGCCTGACCCGAACTGAATGTCGAAGCATATGCGACCAGGTCGGCATTGCTGCGCTTGATCGTGTCATAGACCATCCGATCCCCAAAGTACCGCTGAAAATAATACATGTAATAAAAAGCCGGCCGCGGATTCCACAACGGCGCATTCGGCTCATCCCCTACATTGAACATCCCCATATCATCCCCGTTCGCATACCCATTGGCCAGATCCCACCGGGATGCCTCGCCAAACCCGTTCTGGATGAAGGTTCCCAGTGTCAGCGCTGCATGCATCCCCGAAATATACGACGTATTCTGCTTAGAACCCGTCGCCTGGATATTCCACTCCGTCATGGCTATCGGCTTCGTACTGACGCCTGCCCCCGACAACTGCGCTTTAATAAACGACATATCGGTCGGCACCTCCCCCGTCCCTGTGGCGAATATCTGCTGGGGAGTGGAATTTGTATTATAACCCGTGAAATAATCGTGAATAATGAAGAAGTCCGCATTCGAACCCGCATTCTGCAGCACTCCCTGATTCCAGGTCTGGATCGAAGGAACATCATAAGACTGCGGAGCCGTATTATACAGGATCGCCCCGATATAAATAGTGGCGCCGATCTGACTGGCCGCTGCCCGCATCGAATCCGCGAACACGTTCCAGTGCTGGCCGTACAACGCACCCGTAACATACTTCGGCTGGCCATCCTGGTTCTTCGTCACATCGATCTCCCAACCCGCTTCCCAGTCGCCATAGTCTTCATTCCCGATCTCCCAGTATTTTGTTTGACCGTTGTCACTCCGGACCCAGTCCGCAGCCAGATGCGCAGCAGCCGCCACAGGGTTAGGTCCCGTACCATAGCGGGCATAAGCGTAGTTGATCGTTTGCAGGCCCTGACTCTTTATTGATGTCAGCAAACTGTAATAATTCGGGAGCGTCAACGTACCGGTTCCATAAACGCCTCCGTACCAGGGACCCGTCGGCCCCAGCGTGCCGTTATTGGTGTAAATGCTATCCGGTACATCCGTGGGCGCCGGACTGCCTGCCGTGCCGTTCCAGAAATAGACATCGCTGATACTCCCCCCCGGACCCCGGATGACGTTCGGCGACAGATCGGCGAGATACTGCAGCAGATTGGGTTGCGTCACGATCTGCCCCATCCAAAGGTTGGAGTTGTTGCCGAATACCGTAGGGGGCGCCTTGGCCAGCACATCATTGACATTGATCGTCATCGAATCCGTTACCGCCCCGGACACCGTCAGCGGCGAAGTCCCCGAATCCCCGGGACCCGCCCAGGTCCTCGGCGCCCAGTTGTTCATAAAAAAGCCCACCGTCGCCGGCGTGGCCGGATCTACCGGGCTATACACAGAATCAGTGGTGGAGGTACCCCCTCCACCACCGCTGTTATTATTGTTGTTATTCGGCGAAACACCCTTTTTACAGGCGGCCGCACCAAGCAGCGCGGCCACGCTCACAATCAGGATAACATTGGATTGCATGATCTTCATAACAGTAAGATTAAATTTACCGGCGTCATTGCCCTTTCACGATCCGCACATTGTCGATCGCCACATTAATGCTGCCCTTCGGCACAGCCGTCCCCAGGTCGTTCGACAGCATAAAGCATAAGCTCGTGAACGGATAGTCCGTGAATTTGTTCGCCGGCAAGCCGGACGAAGTCCACGACGTCTGCCAGAACTGATTGCCCGCTATGAATTGCGTAAGCGGGATCGTGACCGTCGTCCACCCGGTCGGGTTATAGACTCCACCGGCCGCCGTATCCCACGGCGCATACCTTGCCGTATAGCTGCTCCAGGCATACCAATCCCCCACCGCGATCCAGATCTCTCCCGCTTTCCAGGGGGTGGCCACAAAGATCTCGAACTTTAACGAATAGCCGCCGATCGCAGTCGATGTATTAGAGACCCAGGGTTCGTCATTCAGCTGCAGATTCCCGCTGTTTGCAAGTGAGGTCGGTCCCGCATTGGCGCCCATAGCGCCAAGCTGATTCAACACCCCGACCGCACCCGTATTATTCGGATAGGTGGTATCCGCCCCGGCGGCCGTCGCATAACCGCCCGTCCAGCCGATAAAGCCGGTGTTATCCGTTGCATAGTCGCCTTCGAACGTAGTCAGATAACCAGGCGACGAATACGTGATATACCCGTCAAAAAGCTGCGGTGACGTCGCCGATCCGAGCTGACCTTCTATTCGCAGGGAGTCGGGAGCCGTGATTCCGGCCGGAACTTTCACGGTCATCTGACCGACACTGTTGATCGTCGGTATCGCCGTGATCCCGCCGGGGAAGGTCACCGTATTGACGCCGATGAAATTCGTGCCCGTAATGGTGATCGTAGTCCCGGCTACCGCATTCTCATTGGAGACCGCAGCGATCGTCATTGGCGGCGGGAAGGGGAAGGAAGCCACGCCAAAGGTACAATACACCCGGATCGAATCCGGCCAGGCCGTACCCGGCGGGACACCCGCAGCAATCTGCGTCCATGCCTTATTGATCGTATATCCGGTAGCTGTATCATAGTTTCCGGGGCTGCCGATCGGGAAAGTGATCTTGCTGATCCCCACGAGATTGGTGCCGTTGATATACAGGACCGACCCCGTATTGTCAAAGGAGATGCTCGTAATCGCCGGCGGACCCAGCACCACCTGGAACGAGAAGGTCGCCGACCCGTGATTGGTCACCACTTTGACCTGGTTCGGAACTTTTGCGGTGGCCGCTGTTTGTGTCCCCGAAGGGATATTACAAATGATATTCGTGTTCGTCACATAGACCGGGTTGACCGCGGCGGCTGAATCGTTAAAATAGACCGCCTGAATGCCATCGAATCCGCTCCCCTGGATCACGACCAGCGCACCCGGCAACGACGTTGTGAAGAAGCTGTCGGCTTCCGCCGGATTGACGGCCCGTACATCCTTGATCACCGGCGGACTCGAATTATTATTCTTTTTACAGGCAAACTGGAACACCGCCAGCAGAACTATACAGAATAAGAGTAATTTTTTCATATATACATTTTAATGCGGCAATCAATTGTATTTTACTTTGGTGAAATCGAAAGCTACCGGCGGCAAAGCCAGCGCCGGCGCTACCAGCAGCTCCGCTTCCGGATAAGGCAAGCTTGACGTCTGCGCCGTAACCGGATACGTCACCGTCCCCGGAAGACCATTCGACCCGAAGAAAGTGATAAACGAATTCCCGCCATTATAGGTAATATTATAGTTACCCCGGTTCTGGTTGGTGAAATAGGCCATTGCATCGGTCGGATCGAAATAATACCACTCCTTCCAGTCATAGTATTCATGCCCCTCGAACGCGAATTCAGCCTTCTTTTCCGCAAAGATGTCCGCGAAACTGATCGATGCTTTCGTAGTTAATCCCGCACGCGTCCGGATCGCATTGAAGTATTGCAGCGCCGTCGGATCGCTGGTCGAAGTGCTGTTCCCCAGGATAGCTTCGGCAAGATCCAGGTATACATCATCCAACCGGAATATATACGTTTGCATGTTCTCGCTTTGGGTCCCGCCCAGGTTGCCATTGTCGGCAGGCGACCCGATCACATATTTCTTCACATACGCATGATCGCTACCATAGCCGTTGCCGGGCTGACCTGGCGCGGTGATCTGCGCGTTGTTGAACAGCGTCGAATCCACCAGCCAGCCGCCGCCGGCCTTATTGATATCCGGATAGAACGAGTTAGGCATAAACACCGTAGCCCTTCTGCGTAGCGTATCGTTCGGCTCTACGTTGAAGTACCAGTTCATCAGGCTCGGCGAGCCGCCAAACGCAGCCCCCCAACCATCCCCCGTCTGAGTGATCAGCGGCGTATAGGCCAGGTTGGCCTGCATATGGTTTTGAACGAAATATTGGCCATTCGGTACCCACAGCAGCGCAAACAGACACTCGGACGGAACCTTGTCGGCGCTGAAACTAGCGCTCGTGAAAAGATCATAATAGCTGGGATCCAGGATCAACCCGCTGTTCTCCGCCACATCCTCTGCATATTTGACCGCACTGTCCAGGTCGGACTGGTTGCGTTGACCGCCGGAACCCGTCAGGCCCGAGCGGACCAGGTAAGCCCTCGCAAGCATCCCCTCCGCACTCCATTTCGTGACCCGGGCCGGCTGGATCGGGGTTGCCGGAAGATTCTGCGCACACCAGGTCAGGTCATTGATCTGGAATTGCCAGTCGTCGAGCAGCATCGCCCGCCGGATCGTCGTATCCCCAACCTGTGTAACATTATCATATACGATGGGCACATTGTTCCAAGCCAACGTCAGATAATAATAAGCGGCTGCCCGCATGAAATAACATTCGGCCAACCCTTCGTTTTTCCCGGCTGCACTGGCGCCCGCAGCCGCATTCTTGATGTTGTAGGCAACCACATTCGCATTGGCAACCACCGACCACAACGCCTGATAAGCGCTCTGCAACGCGCCGCTCGGATCAGTTGCCGAAACCGCGAAATTCAGATAGGCGCCGCGTCCCTGGTAGTTATCCGTCGTGCTGTTGCCGCCCATGATGTCGCCGATATACTGAAGGGAGGTCCCGTTATAGCCGCCCCAGCTGCCGTTGTACAGCGGTCCCGTGCCTTCCAGTATCTCCTGATCCGACGAATAGAAAGTACCGGAAGTCGGCGCGCCAAGCGGCGGCCTGTTCAAAAAGCTTTTTTTACAACCCGGCATCAGAGAAATACCAAGGAGGGATAGGACAAGTATCGTTATTTTCTGTTTGAGCCGTCCACTATTATTTTTCAATTGTCGGCTCGAACCTCGCGAGTCGGTTCCGTTATATATTGAGCTCGGTTTCATCGTTTGCAAATTTTGCATTGAATGATTGATTAGAAGTTCAGATTAAGACTAAAGGCATACGACCTGGTCTGAGGATACCGGCCTTCATCCATCCCGACGATATTGAAGCCGCCATAGGAATACATCCCCACCTCCGGATCATACCCGTCATACCGCGTCCACGTCCACGCATTCTGCACCTGCACGGAAGCGCTGGCTCCGCGGAGCACATGCGTCATCTGCACATATTTCGTAGGCACCGTATAGGTCAGCCGCACATTCTTCAGCTTCAGGAATGAACCGCTCTCGACATCCCATTGCGACAACCGCGCGCTGCCGTTCGCATCCGCCGCCGTGGGCCGCTGGATACCATAGCCGGGATTCGTCAGATATACCGATAACGCATCTGCCACATTGATACTGCTCGGCACCGCGAAATGCACATCCTTCGCATAGTGGTTGGCATAAGGCCCTACCCCAAGCGGCAACGTTTCATTCTCATATTTCGTCATGTTGAGGATCTGGTTCCCATACACGCCCGTGAAGAACAGGTTCAACTCAAAGCCTTTGTAAGAGAAGCTGGTATTAAAATTATACGTAAACTTTGGCCAGGGGTTGCCGACGATCACCCGGTCATTCTGATTGATGACTCCATCGCCATTGACATCCTTATACTTGATGTCACCCGGCCAGCTGCCCTGGCTCGGATCGACCGTCAGTACACCATTGGCGGTCTGGATCGCATGACCGGCGATATCCTTGTAGTCCTGGAATAACCCTTGCGCGACGTAACCCGTGATCATACTCAACGGCTGTCCGACCTCTGTCAGGAACTCAGCCTGCCGGCTATTGGTCGTAGCGTAATATTGTACCGTGATCGGCGCATACAGCTTGGTCACCTTATTGCGGTCGACCGAGAAATTCACGCCCGTCTTCCAGGTGAAATTCCTCGATGTATAATCGACGGTGTTGACCGAGATCCCGAATCCTTCATTGTACATGGAGCCGAAGTTCTCTACCGGCCACTGGATCTGCCCGTTGTAACCGCCGCTCAGATAACCACCCAGGAACATTTGACCCGCATACGGCAGGATCAGGTTGGAGATCGTCTTCTTGTACACATCTCCGATGATCTCGATCCGGTTGTTCAGAAAGTGCGCGTCCAGACCGATATTCGCCGATTTGTCCTGCTCCCACTTCAGATTGGCATTCTGATAGTTGGATGGCAGGAAACCACCACCCCAGACCGTTACATCTGAATAAAGGTTGGAATAGATCGCGCCGCCGGGACCCGCATTCCCCGAGATCCCATACTCACCCCGGATCTTCAGGTCATTCAGCCAGTTGATCCCCTGCATGAACTGCTCCTTGCTGATCACCCAGGCCCCCGATACAGCGGGGAACCAGCCGAATCTGTTGTTCTGACCAAAGTTGGAGCTGCCATCCCTTCTAAGCACTCCCTGGAGGATGTACTTGTTATCATATGTGTAGTTCGCACGCGCAAAATAGGATTCCTGCGATCCATCGCTGATACCGCTATTCGGTAATGTCCCGATCTGGGAGATCACACTTAACTCCTGGATAGAGTTGGTCGTCAGCCCCTGACCGTTGCCATAGACATATTGATATTTATATTCCTGCGCTTCGTGCCCCGCCATCACGGCCATAGCATGTTTCCCGATCGACCAGTCATACTGTAACCGGGTATTCAGCGAATACCAGTAATTGTGGCTGGATTGCTGCTGGATCGTGGAGTTGGGGTCGGTATATGCTCCGATTGTATAGGAGGGGGCGAACTGATATTGATACCCGAAATTATAGGTACCGTTTGCTTCCGTGTGCCAGACCAGTCCCTTGAAGGGCGTGATATCGACACTCAAGCCGCCGATCACGCCATAGTTGGTATTGTAGTTATTATCCAGCTGCGCGACCGCCAGCGGATTGGTGTTGGAATATAGCACCTGCGCCGGATCGGGGCCCCCATAGCTGCCGTCCAGGTTCTTCGCCGGGATCGTCGGGTTCTGACCCAACGCCAGATTGATGAGGTTGCCCTGAAAGACATTCACATTTTCCTTTGAACCATAACCGGAAATATTGGTGCTGACCTTGAGCCATTTGTTAGCCTGATTCGAGAGGTTCAACCGAATCGATCCCCGCTGGAATCCCGACCCCACCGCAATCCCGTTCTGGTTGAGATAGTCGGCGGATAAATAAAATAGCGTTTTATCGTTCCCGCCGTTGAGGCTTAACGTATGTTTTTGCAACCAAACATTCTGGAACATCACATGCTGCCAGTCCGTCCCCTGACCCAACAGCGACGGATCGCTCAATTGATTGGGTTCCGTCGGCACCAGCCCCAGCGACTCCAGATTTAGCACGTATTGCGCATATTGCTTCAGATTCATCACCGGCTGGTCATGCGGCCTCTCCTGCAGGCTCTCCAGCTCGCTGGCCGCAACCCGGGTCTGGCCCTGCTTACCCTGTTTCGTCGTGATCATGATCACCCCGTTCGCGCCCGCAGCGCCATAAATAGAAGTCGCCGCCGGCCCCTCCAGCACGCTGATATTCTCGATATCGTCCGGATTAAACCCCTGCAGTTCGTTGGCCAGGTTCGGCGTCGAATTATAAGCGCCGCCCGTCGGCAGACTGGGCCGGATCTGGACCCCGTCGATCACATACAACGGCTGATAATTCCCGGTGACGGTGCTGATACCGCGGATAATGACCGACGCACCCGCGCCGGGCTCCCCGCTGGTCTGCGACACATAGACATTTGGAGCCTTCCCCTGCAATGCATCGTCCAGCGTAACGTTTACCGTCTTATTAAGGTCTTCATTGGAGATGGTCCCGACCGCCGCACTGAGGTCGGACTTCTTCATTCTGCCGTACCCCACGACAACCACATCATCCATGCGGCCGTAATTCGTGGACAGGCTGATCGATAAGGTCATCGAATTACCCACCTTGATTTCCTTAGGCGAATAACCGACATTGGAAACGACCAGCGTCTCCGTCGGCGCGGCCATAATAGCAAATTCCCCGTTCACATCCGCCTGAACCGAATTCTTCGTTCCCTTCACCGTAATGGTAGCCCCGGGAATAGCAGTGCTATTCGCCTGGTCGATAACCCTGCCGGTTATCTTCCGGGCGCCGGGTGGCTGAGCAGATAAAGAAATGGTAATAAGAGACGCGAACAGGACTCCCACAAAAGCAGTCAGATTCATATGGATCTTTTTAGAGTTGGTTAAAATGCCTTCGCCGTATTTCTAAAGTCAAGCAAGTCTTAAGTTTGGCAATTCTTAAATCCAGTAAGTCTTAAACCTAACAAGTCTTAAGTCAAGCAAGTCACTAAAGTTTAGCACGGACCGGGCAATGATATATACTTTTTGCAATCGGTTTAATTATAAAGTTAGGGAAAATGTCAGAAATAATGCAATCGGTTTATTTATCTGCTAAAATAAGTAGATTTGGCTTCGGCGGGGGGGCCCAAAATCGTCAAAAAGGGTATCCAAATGTTTCAATTTCGGCCCATATAATTATATATTTGTATGGACGACTGCTTTTTTGACGGCTTTTCAAACCTCGCCATCCCCAGATGCCGGCGACAACCAAGCGAAAGTGAAGGTTGCGAATCCGGCAGGACTGGTATATTATCGCGGCTATGAAGTTGATACCAACCTTGTTGATTATCCTGCTCAGCACCGCTTCCTTCCGACTATTCGCTCAGTCGACTGAATATCAATTTTCTACACTCAACTTCTCCAACGGCCTTTCCAACAATCACATCACCAGCCTCTATAAAGACCCCCGTGGTTTCATGTGGTTCGGCACCATGTCCGGCCTCGATCGCTATGACGGCTACCAGTTTAAAGTCTTCCGCCATGACCAGCGCGACCCCCACTCCATCGGGGACAACTTTATCGAACAGATCTTCGAAGGCCCCGAAGGGAAAATGTGGGTCCAGTCCCGCTCCAGCCGGTTCAATATCTATGATCTGGCTACCGATCAGTTCGACCACGACTACGCCGGCTACCTCCGCAGACATTCCCTGCCCGAATTCTGGCTTCTGAGTATCACCCGTGGCGCGACCGGCTACTGGTTCGTATACCGCGACAGTGGGATCTATCACCTCAGCTTCGATGGGAAGGTCATCGCGGTCCGCCAGGACAGCGCCCGGCCCGGCTGCCTCACCACTGCTACCATCTCCGACGCGAAAGAAGACCAGGAAGGCAATTGCTGGGTCCTCCACCAGAACGGCCTGCTCGAGAAGGTGGACAGCCGAACCCATGCCGTCGTCTTTCGGACAACCAGGCTCCGCGATGTAATCGGTAGCAAACAGATTCCCTGCGGCCTCTATATAGATAACCAGGACGATATCTGGCTCTACGCCAGTGGATACTTCAAAGGGGTCTGGTGCTATCACCCCGCAACCGGCGCCTTTACCCATTTATCCGCCTCCCCTGCCTCCCCTGCCTCCTCTGCCTCCCCCGCCTCCCCTGCCTCCCCCGCCGAAGCTTCAGCAATGGCGGGCCGCCTCCCCCTCACGGCAACGACCCGTCTAAGCAGCGACGTCGTCTATAATGCCATCCAGGATGACAAGGGTAAGATCTGGCTGGCCACCGACCATGGCGGCGTCGACGTCCTCGACAAGAATAACGGGACCGTCACCACGCTGACCCACATCGAAGATGACCGCAAAAGCCTGGCGGAGAACAGTATCCCCGCCATGATCCGCGATAGCACCGGCACCATCTGGCTGGGGACCTTCAAAAGCGGGATCAACTACTACCATGAGAATGACATCCAGTTCCCTCTCTTCCGCCACCACCCGCACGACCCCCATTCGCTCAGCTTCGATGACGTCAACAAGTTTGCCGAAGATTCCGCGGGCAACATCTGGATTGGCTCCAACGGTGGCGGACTGATCTACTTTGACCGCCGTCGCAATACCTTCCGTCAATACCTGAACGATCCCGCCAATCCCGCCAGCCTTGCCAACAATATTATCGTCAGCCTGCTCGTCGATCATGACAACCGCCTCTGGATCGGCACCTATTTCGGGGGCCTCGATTGCTTCGATGGAAAACGTTTTGTCCACTACCGCCACGACGACCACCGTCCGGCCAGCATCGCTGACGACCGCATCATGTGCCTGTATGAAGACAGCGACCATGAGATCTGGGCCGGCACGCTCGCAGGCGGCCTCGACCGGTTTGACCGCAAGAAGAATGGATTCGACCACTTCAACAGTACCCAGCCGAACTCCATCCGGAACAATTATGTCTCCTCCGTCCTCGAAGACCAGGAACACAATCTCTGGATTGCCACCGCCTACGGCGTCGATGTGCTGGACAAACGTAACGGCCGTTTTACCCATTATTCCTCGGACAACAACCAGCTCAGTACCGATAATGTTATCCTGCTTTTCCGGGACAGCCGTAACAATATGTGGGTCGCCACCCGTGACGGGCTGAACCTCTTCCTGCCCGAGAAGAACAGCTTTCAGTCCTTCACTACCGACAACGGATTACCCGATAACACGATCCGCGGCATCGTCGAAGACCAGAACCACGACCTCTGGGTCAGTACCGCCAATGGCCTCTCCCGCATCCGCATTACCACTGCCGGCGACCGCCCGGGGCCCGTACGCATCCGGTGCCGCAACTACCACGAGAAAGACGGCCTGCAGGGCCGGGAATTCAATGAGCGCACCGCCCTCGCCACAAAGGACGGCAGCCTCCTCTTCGGCGGCCCGAACGGATTCAACCTTTTTCGGCCGGGTGACATCAACAACACCACTACCCCGCCGCCGATCGCCCTGACCGGCCTGGATATCTTCAACAAGAGCGTCCACGTCGGCGAACAAATGGGCAATCATATCATCCTGGACCGGTCCCTCAGCGAAACCCGCGAGATCACCCTGACCCACAGCGAAGACGTCTTCTCCATCGAATTCGCCGCGCTTGACTTCGTCGACAACCCCGGGGACAAGTATGCGTACACGCTCGAAGGCTTCAATAAGAACTGGCTCGTCACCGATGGCAACGCACGCAAAGCCACTTACACCAACCTCGACGCCGGCACCTATACCTTCAGGGTAAAGGCCGCCGATGAAGACGGGCAATGGTACGAACGGGAGGCCACCCTGAAGATCATCGTCCTCCCGCCTTTCTGGAAGACGCCCCTCGCCTATGTCGCCTATGCCCTGGCCTTGATCGGCATCCTCCTCATCGCCCGCCGGATGGTCATCCGGAAAGCGCGCATGCGCTTCGCCCTCGAACAGGAACGCCGCGAGACCAAACGGCTGCACGAGATCGATCTGATGAAGATCCGGTTCTTCACCAACATGAGCCACGAGCTGCGAACCCCGCTGTCCCTGATCCTTGCCCCCGTAGAGAAGCTCCTTGCCGGTCCTTCACCCGCCGATCCTCCGCCCCCTACCCCCCATCTCCCGGACCAGCGCCAATCCACCGGCAATCCCCCGGATTCGCACCAAGCCATCCCTCAACCCCCGGACCCGCGCCAATCTACCTCTCCTCCCTCCGATCCCCGGCACCAGTACGAAATGATCCGCCGGAACGCCCGTCGCCTCCTCCACCTCGTAAACCAACTCCTCGACTTCCGAAAAATGGAGGTAAACGAACTAAAGCTCCATCCCCGCCATGGCGATATCCTCAAGTTCGTCCGGGAGATCTCCTACTCCTTTATTGACCTTGCGGAACGCAAGAATATCACCTTCCGCTATCACACCGACAGCGAATCGCTCCGCACCGCCTTCGACCACGACAAGATTGAACGCATTCTGTTCAACCTACTTTCCAACGCTTTCAAATTCACGCCCGCCCATGGCGTCGTAAGCGTCAACGTGACCACCGAACCTGCCGCCGACAAGACTATCCTTTCTATCAGAGTAAAAGATACCGGCATCGGCATCGCAGCCGATAAGCGCCAGAAGATCTTCGAACGCTTCTTCCAGTCCGATGTCCCGGATACGATCCTCAACCAGGGCAGTGGCATCGGCCTTGCCATAACTCAGGAATTTGTCAGGATGCACCGCGGTCAGCTCACCGTGGAAAGTGAGCTCAACAAGGGTAGTTGCTTCACGATCCGCCTGCCCTTCATACCCCTCGCTGCGATACCCGTCAGCACCACCAGACCGCTCGCCCCCCAATCCACTCCGGTCAACGGAACGCCATCCACCCACCTCAACGGAACCGAATTCTCTCGCCGCAACGGAACACCATCCACTCACCTCAATGGAACCCCATCTACTCACCCCGACGACACGACAACCATTCGCCTTGACGATACAGCATCCACCCACCCCGACGACACGACAACCTCTCACCTCGACGATACGGCATCCACTCACCTCGACGATACAGCATCCACTCACCTCGACGATACAGCATCCACTCACCTCGACAATACGTCATCCACCCACCTCGACGACACAGCATCCACGCACCTCGACAATACGGCATCCACCCACCTCGACGACACAGCATCCACGCACCTCGACGATACAGCATCCGCGTCGCCCTTCACCAACGGTACCCTCGCCAACGCGCGACCCGCCCCATCCCCCGCGTGGACCCCGTCTCCCGTCAGACCCCCCTCCCCCGCGTGGACCCCGTCTCCCGTCAAACCCTCTTCCCCCGCCGGGACCAAACAACCCATCATCCTTATCGTCGAAGACAACGAAGATTTCCGCTTTTATCTGAAGGATAACCTCCGGCACTTCTATTCCATCATCGAAGCCGCCGACGGCAGGGAAGGTTGGCGAAAAGCGCTTTCCGAACATCCCGACCTTATCGTCAGCGACATTTCCATGCCCGCAATGAACGGGATGGAACTCTGCACCAAAGTTTCTACCGACGAACGGACCGCTCAGATCCCCGTGATCCTCCTGACCGCCATGACCGGTGAAGGAGCCGAGCTCAACGGCCTCCGCACCGGCGCCATCGATTATATTATCAAACCGTTCAACTTCGAGCTCCTTCTTTCCCGCATTCGGAACATATTGGCGCATACTGCCACCGTTAAAAAGACCTATCAACGCCAGGTCCAGGCCGCTCCCGTGACGCTGGAGATCGAATCCGCCGATGAGACCTTCATCAAGAATGTCCTCGAGCACATCGAGAAAAACATGAGCAACCCCGATTTCTCCGTCGGCGAACTTAGCACGCAATTCCACTCCAGCCGTAGCACCTTTTACAAACGCCTGCTGCTCCTGACCGGAAAAACACCCATCGAATTCATTCGCCACATTCGCCTCCGGCGCGCCGCCGAGCTCCTCCAGAAAAGCCAGCTCACTGTCTCCGAAATCGCTTATACCGTCGGCTTCAACAACCCCAAGACCTTCTCGCAGCACTTTAAGGAAGAATTCAACCGGATCCCCTCCGCATACCGGTCCGAGAAACGCGAAAGTCAGCCGTGAGAGGTTCACCCACAACATCGATGACGTTTACACAGAATTCGCCTCCCCCCTCATAAATGCGCCATCGGCGGTCTCACCGGCGCCTCGAACGGATTACACCCCCGTGTCTTCAACCGGCGCCGCCAGACCTTCCCCACAGCGGAAACATACAATACATCGAAGCCCGGCCCACCCAGATATAAATTCGACGGCTGGCTCCCATCCGGCAGCGGCAGGATCGCATTCACCCGCCCCAACTGATCCAATATCTGAATGCCCATATTCGTCGCCACATAGACCAACCCGTTCCGGTCGCACCTCAACCCATCCGGCCACGCATTCTCCTTATTGTCCGGCACATGCAGCCATCCGTACCGCTGCTTGTTCGTCAGCGTCCCATCAGGCAGAACACTAAAAATCCAGATCCAATGGCTGGCCGACTCAGCCGCATACAATTGCGTTTGATCCGGCGAAAGACAAACCCCGTTTACAAACCTTAACCCCGAATCCACCACAACCGGCTGCCCACCGGGACGGATCAGATAGATCTTGCCCGGCTTGTCCACCCCATCCGGCGCTGTAACATACATATTGCCGTTATACCCAACTACCAGATCGTTTCCGGCGATCCCGCCCGCGATCACCGTAGCGGCACCCCCGGCCCCGCCGCCCCCGCCGGAATACCGGATGACCTGTTTCGACCCTCCCGCCACCTCATACCTTGCCCCGTCGGCTCCAAAACAAGTCCCGCTCGCCCGTTGCGCCACCGAAGACACCAATTCCGGCCTCCCCCCGGCTGCCGCAACCCGATACGTCTTCGACGCGGGAATATCCTGGAAATACACATTCCCCGCCGCATCCGCCGCCGTACCCTCCGTAAAACCGTATCCTTCGCCAACCAGTTGCCACTCTTCACCCGCAACGATCACCTCCTGCAACACCGCGTTCGCGGAACGCCCGCGAATCACCGGCGAAGGCCAACCCTTCCATAACCAGCGCATGGCATCCGGAAACACCGCACTCCCCATTGTGCCGTTATGACCACCCTCGCCATATACATGCCGGACCTCATAGCCTGCAAACTCCAACGCCCGCTCCATCGTTTGATTGGCCATCCACCAGTCACCCCCATAAATATTGAGATCGTTCGCACCATCTTGCAGAAAGACCCGGATCAGCTTCGGCTCCGTCTTTCGGATCAGGATCGGATACCGGTCTCCGCCACGCAGCCCCACATACGTGCCGATCGCGCTGAAAACCCGCGAGAACGCATCAGGCCTTTCCCACGCCGCGGTGAAAGCGGCAATAGCCCCGCTGCTGGACCCCCCGATCGCCCGGTCGTTGCCATTTTGCGAAAGCCGGATCGGCCGCCCGTCACTGGCCCGATGCCGCTCCACATCCGGCAGGATCTCCGTCAACAGGAACCGCACATACGCATCGCCAAGTCCGTCATATTCAAAGCTGCGATTGAATCGGTCCCTGGCCGCACTGGTATCCCCCGCAAGGACCCGCCCCGGTGCGACGAAAACGCCGATGGTCACCGGCATCTCACCGCTATGGATAAGATTATCCATTACCGTCGGCGCCTTCCATTGAATGCCATCCTGGTTGACATACACACAAGCCGGATGATCCGGTTTGTATTGAGCGGGGACGTATATCCAATAGTCCCTATAGGTACCCGGAAAGATGGCGGAATGCTCGAGGCTGCACTTGATCAGCTCACCCTTGGGCACTCCCGCATGCTCGACCGAAGCCGAATCCACCGGGTAAGTTTCCTGCGCCTTCCCTACCATCACCCCGCAGAAAACCGATAATAAAAAAAGAATAGTATTTTTCTTCATACCCGGAAAATACTGAAAATGCCCGGCCTTCCACGCAAAAATACCCGCCTGCCCGCCCGGAATGTTAATGTGGAAAACATAAGCGTAACCACTTAAATAAAACCTCCGTTCCGGCGTTATACCAACCAATGGCACAGTAACCACGGGCCTGTTTCCTGACAATTCCTATATGTTATTGAAATCCAATCTCCCTGCCGCCGCCACCTCCAATGACCTGGAGACGCAGACGTCCCTTTTTCACGCGAATGTCCGCCGTCGGTCCGACAGGCTCATGAATTATTTTCTGATCAGCTTTTTTCTCGTCGGCATCTATCTGGCACATTACTATGATACCTGGCTGATCGCGTTTGGCGTCGGGGGCCTCTCCCTCCTCGCCTATTACTCCGTCAAGCTCGCGATGCCCCGCTCCGATCTATATCAATACGTACTTAGCATCGTTCTGGGCATATTCATGGCGCAATTTATTTATCAGATGCACGGCCTGTTCGAAATGCATTTTGTCGCTTTTATTGCCTGCGCGATCCTGATCACCTATCAGAACTGGAAATTGCAAATCCCCCTGCTGATCTTTGTCTTCCTCCACCATGTCATCTTTGATTATCTTCAATACAGCGGCAACCAGGCCATTTATTTTACACAGCTTGATTACCTGGACTTTAATTCATTCGTTATCCATATTGGCCTCACAGCCATGATCGTATTTATCTGCGGCCTGTGGTCTTACCAGTTGAAGCGATACGGCGAGATCCAGATCAATCAGGCGGTCCAGATGGCAGCGCTTCGGGAAGAAGCGGGTATCCTCCAGGAACGTCGCCGTAACCAGGAAGCGCTCGAAGCCGCCCTCCTGAAAGCTGAGGTCGCACGCCAGGAAGCCGAACGTGCCAACAAAGCGAAAAGCATCTTCCTGGCCACCATGAGCCACGAGATCCGCACGCCTATGAACGGCGTGATCGGCATGTCCTCCCTGCTCTCCGAAACGGCGCTCAACGACCAGCAGCGTAGCTACGCCGAGACGATTTCCGCTTGCGGCGAGACCCTGCTCAATGTCATCAACGATATCCTGGATTTCTCCAAGATCGAATCGGGCAGCATGGAGCTCGAAGACATTGACTTCGATCTGCACGAAAGCATCGAACATGTCCTCGACATCTTCAGCACCCGCGCTGCCCAAACCGGTATCGAGCTACTCTATCAGATGGAAACCGGGGTGCCCGCACATATTAAAGGCGATGACCTGAGATTGCGCCAGATTATCACCAACCTCGTCGGAAACGCCATCAAGTTCACGGAGGAAGGCGAGATCTTCGTCGGTGTCCGGCTCGAGAAAACCGATGCTGACGGAAAGCTGACCCTCGGATTTGAAGTCCGCGACACCGGAATCGGCATCCCCCCGGAGAAACAGGAACGTCTATTCAAGGCCTTCTCGCAGATCGATACGTCTACCACCCGTAAATACGGGGGGACCGGCCTGGGGCTGGCAATCTCCGAGCAATTGGTCAAACTCATGGGCGGATCGATCCGCGTTGAGAGCAAACCTGGCAACGGTTCGACTTTTTTCTTTACGATCAGTACCCGCGCGGGTGTCCGGGCCCATATACCCGCCACCACCACCGACCTCGCCGCGCACGCCGGCAAGCGACTGCTCATCGTCGACGACAACCTCACCAACAGGACCATTCTGAAGGACCAGTTGGAACAATGGAGCCTGACCGCCACCCTTGCCGCCTCAGGTGTTGAAGCGCTCAATATCCTGGCCGCCGACAGCCGCTACGATCTGGTCCTGACCGATATGCAAATGCCCTTTATGGACGGCGTTCGGTTGTCTGAGACGATCCGGGAGCGATACCCGAGGCTGCCCATCATCCTCCTCAGCTCGATCGGGGATGAATACAAGAAAAACTACAAGGACCTGTTCAGCGCCATCATGACCAAACCCATCAAGCAGCAGGCTATGTACCGGCATATCCTGTCCGGACTTGAACACCGGTCATGGTCGATCGCCACCAACAGCTCAATCTCCTCCAGCCTTCCGGGACAACCCGGCCTGATGGCTGCGGAGTTCCCGATGCAGATCCTTATCGCAGAAGACAACGTCATCAATCAGCAGGTGATCCAGTATATCCTGCAAAAGCTGGGCTATATGCCTACCGTCGTCCAGAACGGCCGTGAAGCCGTCGATACCGCTGCCACGGGCGATTTTGACATCATCCTCATGGACCTCCAGATGCCGGAAATGGATGGATTGGAAGCCACCCGCATGATCCGCCGCCATAGTGTCAACCGTCAGCCGGTGATCATCGCCCTTACCGCCAACGCGATGGAAGGAGACGAGGAAGAATGTCTGGAGGCGGGAATGAACGACTACCTCGGCAAACCTGTCAAACTGGAAGAGGTGATCGACAAATTACAAAAATGGGCCCCTCGTCCATTTCTGAATTGACCATTTTTCTCCCCGCCCGCTTATCTTTCGGCCCCGCCTCCTTTCTCTTCCCCCCGCCTACTTTCTTTTCCCCTCGCCCACTTTCTTTTCCCCCCGCCCACTTATCTTTTGCCCGCCTTTCCCTAAATTGTAGGAATGTTAAAGCATCCTGCGCTGGTATTGATCACCCTCATGATGGGCACCGCAATGGCGGCCATCGACAGCAGTATTGTCAACGTGTCCCTCCCCGTCATCCGCCACCAGTTCAACGTAAATCTCGACGAGGTAGAATGGGTCATCACAGCATACATGATCACCTTTACCCTTTTCATACCGCTGATTACCTGGCTGAAGAACAGGGTTGGTTATTTCTATCTTTATATCGGCAGCGTAGCTGTCTTTACCATCGGATCACTGCTGTGCAGTCTATCCCACGAACTTGTCTTCCTGGTCGTCGCCCGGGTGATTCAGGCCACCGGCGGCGGCGCCATAACCCCGACCTCACTGGCCATCCTTAGCGAAAGCTTTCCGGAAGAAAAAAGAGGCAGCGTCATCGGTTGGTGGGGGCTCGGCAACGTCATAGGCCCCGCGCTCGGCCCCACCCTCGGCGGCGTTCTTACCCAATATTTCGGCTGGGAGTCCGTCTTCTATGTCAATATACCGATCGGCATCGCCACCATCCTGATGAGCTACCGCTACCTGACGTTCCTGCGCGACCGCCCCCGGGCCCCAACGAATTTTGATTTTCGCGGCTATGCCTGGCTCTCCCTATTCATCGTCTCTCTCCAATACGCCGTATCGACGATTAGCAAGCATGGGCAGATCCCCGCCACCATCGCCGGATGTGCCGCTACGATCTTATCTCTCTGGCTCTTCATTCGCAGCGCCCGCGGCAACACCCAGCCCCTCCTCGATCTCACCGTCTTCCGCTCTGCTACCTTCGTCAATTCAGCGATCATCGTCGTCATCCGCAGCGTCGGGCTGTTTGGCGGAGTATTCTTCCTGCCCTTCCTCTTGCAGGGCCTTCTTGGCTACACGACCATTCAATCGGGGCTGCTGCTGCTGCCCAACGCCCTGATGATGCTCGTCGCCCGGCCTTATGCAGGCCGGAAGGCCGATCAGGGCCTGATCCGCAATATTTCCATACTCGGGATCCTCCTCCTCGCCGTCTCCATGTACCTGTTCGCCCGGATCGATGTTGGCGCCCCCGTGTGGCTCATCCTGCTGCCTATGATCATCCGCGGTCTCGGCATCAGTTTCCTCGTCGCTCCCGTTTCCACCGCCCTCCTCAACGCCGTGAACCGCGACCAGACCACAACCGCCACCTCCCTCAACAGCCTCCTGCAACAACTCGGCGGCTCCATCGGCATTGCTGTCTTCGGCGTCCTCCATCAATTCATCTATACGCACTACCTCCATAAGGGCTATGGTCAGCCGCTCGCCGAACATTTTGCTCTACAGGATGGGTTCTTCGTCTCCGCGATCGTCGTCGGCCTCGCCGTCATCCCCGCGATCCGCCTGCCTCAACGCCACCCGGTCCACATCACCGAAAAAACCGCTTTATAATTTCCGATATTTTCGTAACTTCGAATCTATCGTTCACCAAAAAAAAGGAGGTATTCATGCTATCCACAGATAAATCATGGAAACCTTCGGTTAATTTCGCTTAACCGGGTTGCTCCAAAAAATAATCTGCTGACTTAAGTCAGATTGAGGCCATCTTCACCGATGGCCTCTTTTTTTCCATCCCTTTCCCAAGCCCTTCCCATCCCCGAAAAATTTGTCGCTAACTTCCCACCAATTCCTTACCCCGTCAAATACCGATACACCCTTTTCCTATATCCTTCCAGATCCTCCAGCGTACTGAACTCCTCGAACCGATAGACCTCCCCCGATCGCTGCTCCCGCACGAGCACGACAATCCCACCGCCGACCAGCACCCGCTTTGCCCGATCGAATACGGTATCCAATGCCGCGATATCATTCGTCATCTGCCATTCCTCCACCCTGCCAACGGAAATGATAAAATCCTCCATACACTTGCAAAAATAAACGAATAATCTTCCGCCCCAATGTCGGACCTTTACAACATGAAATACAGAAAACTCGGTAATACAGATATCAACCTTTCCGCCATCGGCCTCGGCTGCATGGGCATGAACCACGGTTACGGCCAACCCGACGACACCGAATCCATCGCTACTCTCGAAAAAGCCATCGAGATCGGCATCAATTTCTGGGACACCGCCGACGTCTATGCAAACGGCAGAAATGAAGAGCTCGTCTCCAAAGTACTCCAGCCCAATCGAAATAAGATCTTCATCGCCACCAAGTTCGGCTTTACTACCGACGACACCGGCCGCCTGACCGGTTTCGACGGCTCACCAAAGCACCTGAAAGAATCCGTCGAGAACAGTCTCCGGCGCCTCCGGACAGACGTAATCGACTTGTACTATGCCCACCGGATCGACCCGAATGTCCCGGTAGAAGAAATGGTCGGCGCATTGGCCGAACTCGTAAAGCAAGGCAAGGTGCGGTTTCTCGGCCTGTCCGAAGCCTCGCCAACCTCCATCAGAAAAGCGCATGCCGTCCACCCGATCAGTGCACTGCAAAGCGAATATTCCATATTGACCCGTGGTGTGGAGAAGGAGATCCTCCCTCTTTGCCAGGAACTCAGAATAACTTTTGTCCCCTTTAGCCCTCTCGCCCGGGGTCTCATGACCAATACGCTTAACCTGGGCCAGTTGGGTGATAAGGATTTCCGCCGCTCGCTGCCGCGTTACCATGGCGATCACGCCGAGAACAATCAACAGCTGGCCGAAGCCTTCGCGAAATACGCAGCATCCAAAGGTTGGACGCCGGCCCGGCTGGCCATCGCCTGGGTACTCAACCGTGGCACCAATATCATTCCGATCCCGGGCACCAAACGAAGAAAATATCTCGTGGATAACACCGGCGCGTTAGACATCCAATTGATGCCACAGGACTACAGCGACATCGAAAAGCTGCTGGCCCGATACCCCAACATCGGCGACCGCTACAACGAATCCAACTACCGGTTTACCGATAACACCTGACCATCACGCGCCGATCCCGCTCCATCCGGCCCGACGCTCCGAACATTCCGCTCCATCCCGACCGCCGCCCCGAACATCCCGCTCCGCCCGCCCGATGCCCCGAACATCCCGCTCCATCCCGCCCGACGCCCCGAACATTCCCCTCCGCTTGCCCGACGCCCCGAACATTCCCCTCCGCTTGCCCGCCGCGCGACCTCCAAATCCCACACCCCGGATCCACCCACCCCAAAAAGCAATCCGGCCCCTGATTACTCAGAGGCCGGTTGTCGGTTTTGTCGGAAACAATCGGAGCAACCGATGTGGGTTATCCAATGGAGATGAACCCGCATAGTACACTTCCACCGAAGGTAGGGGTCGAATTGGGGAACAGCACAAAACTATCGTTCCCCCCAACCCCGGACAATACCACTTTTGGGGGATTTATCTGCCGTCATCCTGCCGAAAAAGGGGGAAATACTACCACTTAATGGTATTACAGCTTGTTTCTTCCCTCCTCCCCTGGATACATATCCTGTACCGCATCACTTTGCCAGTAACGCTTGCTGTCAATATCCATCACCGTGATCCTCCCGGAGAAAGCTGCACCCGTATCGACGTCCCAGACATTGCATCTGTTCATCGGCGTATCGATGTCGTAGTTGGTGGTAGGCGTGTGCCCAATGAAGATTTCGTCATAAAGCCGCAGCCGCTTGGGATAAAAGAAGCTGCTCGATGGAATTCGGCTGTCCGCTACCAGAGCCATCTCCCATAGCGTCCGGTCCCAATAGAAATTGCTGGAAAAATACTCCCTTGCAGGCCCGTGTATCGAAGTAAATCCGGCATGAACGAATAGTCGACGGTGTTCATCCTCATAATACGGCAGCATCCGGCTGAAGAAGATCAGATGCTTCATTTTGTGTTCGGCGCCCGCTTCCGCATAACTGTCCACGGTTGCCTGCCCACCCTGGTCCAGCCAGTCCTCGTCAGCCCCAAGGCCCGCCAACCACTCCATACACCAGACATCGTGATTCCCGATGATGAACGTGCAAGCATAGCCCAGGTCCAGCTCGATCAAAAAATCAATGACCTGTCTCGCCTCCGACCACCCGTCGACATAATCCCCCAGGAAGATCAACCGATCCTCCGCTTCCAGACCTACCCGCCCGATCACCTGCCTAAGCGCACGCGCCCCGCCGTGAATATCACCGATAACAAAAGTTCTTCCCATGACTGTCATATGTTTTCATCCCGCGTGAATTTATTAAAAGAATTCCTTACTTTGTCAATATCTGCCTGTCTATGAACCACCGCCTATGCGTTTTGATCATCTTCCTCCTTGCCGCCACCGGCTGTTCCCTCCTTATTAACCCAATGCCCCGACTTTGGTTCTTCACTTACGGCACCGGCACCCCTGGCGGACGAGACAGCCTGCTCAACCCCGCCAGCTTCCTGGAACTCCGGCCCGACGGCTCCTACACGCGCGACTTCGGCACATTCGACTATGGCACCTGGCTACGCAAGGAACATGAGATCATCCTCACCGGTCACGACCACCAAAAGATATCCTACTCCCTGACCCTAACCTCCTCCAGCGAAATGCAGCTCACACTGACCGGCGGCTACCTCGCCAGCTTCGAAAGCCGGGCCATTCCATCCATGCAGCAGAAGCAAGACCCCTTCTCCCTGTTCAACAACCGCTGGCGCATTCCCGCCACCCATAAGGAAAGCGACGCGGAGATCAGAAGCCGCCTCTACAACCATTGCCAGTTCTGGGAAGCCTATTTCCGCTGGGCGCTGGACAAAGGAATTACCTATATTGACGTTCGCAGCACACCGACACCAATCAAGATCTATGGGAACGGATTCACCCTCAAACCTGCGGAAGACCTGCCCGCAGAATGGGTCTCCTTCTTCTACGATGCCGATGACTGCCGAAAGGCAAGCAATATCATTAAGGACATCTTTCAACACAAGACCATCGCCTGGGCAAACACCGACAATAAATACAAAATGTTCCTCTCCGCCTTCCATCAGCTCCAAAACTTCCTCCAATAGCCATGTACCCCATCCATCCCGTTCCCCCCAGCCGCCTCCGTCCCCGCCGCTTCTGCCAAACCCGTCGTACACTTGGCCTGTTCCTCCTCCTTCCATTGGTACTCCTGACCGCCTGCCACCTCAACGAGAAATTCTCCTCCCCGCTTTGGTTCTACAAGCCATCAGGAGAACGCCATTCAAGGTGGGACACCGTCCTGAATCGAACGAGCTTTCTCGACCTCGAGCCCGACGGCCATTTCACCCGGTATTTTGATCGATTCGAATATGGAAAGTGGACCCTCCTGAAGGACCGGCTCTTTCTCACCTGCGCGGATAGTCTGACCTATGTTTACAAAGTGGACAGCAACAACAAAAAGGACTTACGGATCGAGATTTCGTCGATCAAGGTCGCTCACTTTGAAGGCCAGCCCCGCCCCTCCTCCGATACCACACTCAATCCCTTCTCCCTCTGCAATAATCGCTGGAGGATACCCGCGACCGGGCCGGAATCGGTTGCCGCCATCCGGCAACGACTACTCGATCATTTGCATTTTTGGGAGACTTATTTTAAATGGGGTGATGACAACAATATCGGCGGCCTGGACCTTAAAGATATCCCTTCCCCGCTGAAGATGCATGGGAATGGCTTCGGGCTATTCAAATATGAATTTCTTCCCCCCAAATGGAAAGCTTGTTTCTTTAGTGAAGCGGATTGTCGCACCGCCGATAGCCTGATCAGGGGTGTTTTCAAACGCACGGATATCAAATGGCCATATCATGACGATATGGAAAAGGAAGGTAAAAATTTCATCAGCGGAATTCAGCAGATCGAAGCTGCCTTACAATAATCAACCTCTCCAACAGTAATCGACCTTTCCTACGGTAAGAAGAGCGCATCCAGCACATCGCGGTGAACGATATTTTTTTCAAGCCTGATATTCCCGATGAGCGCATTCAGTCCCTCCTCCGCCTCCTGCTCCGTCGGTCGCGTTCCCTTGTTGACCCAATAGTCGACCAGTTTCTGAAAGGCAGGAGGCATAACGACCTCCAGCGGCTGATTCGTTCCGATCTTCTTCAAGGGCCACCAGGACCAACCGATATCATGGCTCTCCGCCAGCCGCACCGCATCATGGTACCACTGATCGTTATTCTCCCCCGACTCGCCAAGCCATAAGGGGATATTGTATTTCTCGCGCAGATTGAGAAATCCCCGGATCGCATCCTCCGTATTCGGGTTCCAGTATTTGTGAAAGCTCAATACCATATTGTCGTCCCAGGCTGGTAGAATGCCCCGATAATTGTTGCCCCAGCCATTCCCCTCGATGATGATCATATGTCGCTTGTCCATTTCCCGGATCGCGGTTGTGATATCGACCATCAGCTGCCGGAGCGGCGCATTCCCCGTCTCCTTTGTCCCATGAAGATCAGAAGTGTCTCCAGCAAAACCCCAGTTGGGTTCATTGATGATATCATAACCGCCGATCCACGACTCGTTCGCATACCGCTGCGCCAGCTTCCGCCATAACGCAACCGTTTTCTCCCGGTTAGCCGCGCTCTCCCACAGGGAAGGCTTGGATGGGTCGCGATCCGCGATCGGCAGATCATTCCCCTGACCGCCAGGAGCGGCATGCAAGTCCAGGATCAGGTAGATATGATCGGCGGCACACCAGCTCAGCAGACTGTCGGTCAGCGTCCAACCTCTTCCCACCCACGTATCTTTCCCCGCCACCGGCTCCTTATCCACGGGCAGCGTATACAAAGCATAATGCATCGGAAGCCGGACCGAGTTGAAGCCCCATGCCGCCATCGAGTCGATATCGACCTTACGGATGTCATTGGCCAGCCAGCGGTCATAGAACGCAGCCGCCTTCTCCGGCCCGACCAGTTCGGTTATTTTTTCACGGATCCGGTACTGTGGACCGATCTTACCCACTTTGAGCATATAAGGTTCCTGAAGCATCCATCCGCCCAGCCCGATGCCGCGCAGAATGATCTTTTCGCCTTTTTCATTGACGATAAGCCGGCCTTGTGCCTTGAGGAATCCCTGCCCCTTGCCCACAAAACAATAACAGCAGAGAAGCAGGCATACGAATGATCGACGCATAGGTATCATAATTCAAAGTAACATAAAAAATATAAATTTACGGTCAATGATCTATCACGCGCTTTTTTGGCTGTGTTATTATATTTTTGGTGCGCTGATCTCCCTCAGCGTCCACCAGATCTATGATCCCCGCTTCTATGCCGAGCTGCTAAGCCTGCTGCCGCCCGACATGGCGCTGGTCTATATCAATTGGTATGTGCTGGTCCCGGCCTTTCTGCTCAAGCGCAAATTCCCGCTCTATTTCCTTACGGTCCTGCTAACCATGACCGCTACCTCGATGGTCAATATCGGCCTGCATCATTTGTATACGGTGAGTGGGTCACCCTTCTTCGCCGGTAACAGCAAGTTCACGATCCCCGACCTGGCGACACAATTGATCAATAGCATCTACCTGGTGGGATTGACGACAGGATTAAAATTCTTCAAAGACTCGATGCAGCAGCGGCAGCGGATACAGGAGCAGGAAAAACAACAGATCGCCCTCGAGCTGAATTTCCTGAAAGCCCAGGTCCATCCGCATTTCTTTTTTAATACCCTGAATAATTTGTATTCATTGACACTTCACAAGTCGGACCAGGCCCCGGAAGTCGTTTTGAAGCTGTCTTCGCTGATGAGCTATATGCTCTATGAGTCCGGCGCACCTTACGTACCGCTGGATAAAGAAATTGCCAACCTGGAGAATTATATCGCACTCGAACAGCTTCGGTTCGGCACCCGCCTGTCGCTGACATTCGAAAAAGAAGTAACCCCGCCCGGCCCCCTTCGCATCCCACCTCTCATCCTGCTCACTTTCATCGAAAATAGCTTCAAGCACGGAATGAGCCAAACCATCGGCGATGGCCGGATCGATATTGCGTTAAAAGCCGACCGGCACGAACTCCTGTTCCGGATCGTCAACTCCATCGGCGCACCCCGCTCATCCGCCCAAACTCGCTTATCCGCCGAACCCGGGCCACCCGACGTTCCCCCCTCAAACGGCCTCGGCTTAAACAACGTCATCCGTCGCCTCGACCTCCTTTACGGATCAAACTATCGCCTCGATACGGCGCAAACCGCCGACAACTTCCACGTCACCCTGAAAATTCCGCTGTCATGAGGGATATCCGATGTCTGATCGTCGACGATGAACCTCTGGCTATCGATATCGTAGTCAACTATCTGCATTCCCTCGACATTCGTGCGATCACCACCGCAAACGATGCCGTAGAAGCCTTTCAACAGCTCCGGCGAAACTCCGTCGACCTCCTCTTCCTCGACATCCAAATGCCCCAGCTCACCGGCTTCGACCTCCTTAAAAGCCTGCCACACCGCCCCCTGGTTGTCATCACTACAGCCTACCGGGACTATGCCGTTGAAGGCTTTGAATGGGCGGTACTCGACTTTCTCGTCAAACCCTTTTCGCTCGCCCGCTTCCTCCAGACGATGGAGAAGGCAGCCCGCGCGTTGCAAGCCCCGCCCGCCGCCGCACCCCAGGAAGAAACCGGAATGATCTTTCTGAAGACGGATCGCCACCTCATTCGCATCCCGCTTGAAAGCATCCGCTACATCGAAAGCCTGAAAGACTATATCCGCGTACATACAACCACCGGCGATTACCTCTGCCACCAATCCCTGACCGAAATCACCGCCCACCTCCCCGCCGACAAATTCATTCGCGTCCACCGTTCCTTTACCCTGGCACTCGACAAGATCGATCAGATCCGCCACCACTGTGCCCATATCGGTGCGGCGAAAATCCCCATCTCCCGCGCCCACCGTCAGGAGCTCTACCGCCGCCTCAACAAGTAATCGCCTCGCCGTGCCCGCCGACTAGCCCGCCGAAGCCTTGGCAAACGCGGAAGCTCTAGTGAAGGCGGGTCCCTCGTCGCCCCAATCTGTCCATTCGTCGAAAACTTGGCCCGCCGTCGAAAATCCTTCGCCCATCACCTCCCGTTACCCTTAACTTCAGTATCGATGAAACGCATCGCCTCCATCGATATCGCCCGCGGCCTCGCCATGGTCATCATGGCACTCGACCATACCCGCGACTTTCTGGATAGCTGGTCCCGGACCAACTCACCGACCAACCTCGCCGTCACCACACCCGGGCTGTTTTTCACCCGGTGGATCACTCATTTCTGCGCCCCGGCCTTTGTCTTCCTGGCCGGCACCTCCATCGCCATTCAGCTCGCCCGAAGCACCGATCCCCGTTCTACCCGTAATTGGCTCCTGCGCCGCGGCCTGATTCTTATCGCGGTGGAATTCACGATCATGAATTTTGGGTTTTCCTTCGATCCAAAATTCCCCGTCCTCATTTTCGAAGTGATCGGTACGATCGGCGCCGGGATGATCCTCCTGTCGTTTTTGTCGCGCTTATCAGTCCGCTGGCTCCTGCCCATCACGGCAATAATCTTTTTCGGGCATGACCTGCTCCCGTTCCCGCCGCCGATGGCAATGACCGCCCCCAATGCCTCTTTGACCCTCCCCATCCTAAAAGCGCTAGCCTGGGTCCCGGGTAATTTTCAAGTGACCCCCAACCTCCTTATCCTGATCGCCTACCCCATCCTTCCATGGCTTGGAATTATGCTGACCGGGTTTGTCGCCGCCCGCTGGTTCGAACAACCGACGCCCGAAAGAAAACGCCTCATTCTCCGCACCGGCCTTATCGCGCTCGGTCTCTTCATCATCCTGCGCCTGATCAACGCCTATGGCGATCCCGATCCCTGGTCGGCTCAGAAGGATCATCTCTTCAGCCTCCTTTCCTTCCTGAACGTCACCAAATATCCACCCTCACTCGATTTCAGCCTCCTCACCCTCGGCGGCCTCTTCCTGATCCTCGCCGCCGCAGAAGGACGCGCCCCGGACATCCTCGCCGCCGCGGAACCGCGCTCGCCCCAGACCTCCACCAACCCCCTATCCCGCATCCTCCTCGTCTTTGGCCGCGTCCCGCTCTTTTATTTCGTCGTGCACTTCTACCTCATCCATGTACTGGTCATCATCGTCGCAGCGACACAGGGCTACAACCTGACAAAGATCAGCTTCGGCGCGTTTCAATTTGGTCCACCCCCCACCGCCGGCAGCCTCCCCACCTGGTGCATCTATCCCATCTGGATCGCGATCGTAGCCGTCATGTACCCGCTGAGTCGCTGGTACGGCCGCTATAAAGCAACACATCCGGAAAAGACATTCCTCCGGTATTTTTAACCCTATCGAAATAACACAAGACTCAGAACCATCCCCGCCAGCACGATAACGATGATCCCGATAACCTTGAGGTTAGCCAGTCGCCTTTGCAATTCGGCCAACACTTTGATGTTGTTGTCCCATCTTCTGTATTCCTCGTGGTCAAGAGAATCCAAACGTTCGCGGATACCATCGCCTTTTTTGCTCATTTCCTTCACCAATTCTCCCAACTGACCCATTTTAATTTCTAATCCTTGTACCGAAGCCTTCAATTCATGCGCCGTACATTTGTTTGAATATACCAGCTCCTCCGCCATCTTGTTGACCGTCTCCAACCCCTGCTTCAGCAACGAAATCTGCTCCTCCAATTGAGCCAGTTTTTTTTCGTCTAATTGTACTCCCCTTTCCAATTGCTTAAGCGCCCCAAACACCGCATCTACCCGCTCATTGATCCGGTTCAAGGTCTCCTGCGTCGGCGTCAGCCGCCTGATCAGAATATTGACATCCCCGATCTCATCCAACAAATTCGAAACCTTCTGTGTTAGTTTTTCCAATACCAACTCTCCCATGATCTTTATTTTTATAGGTTATTCAATGTATCCTCAATCTTGGCCCATGTCGCTCCCGCTGCGATTCGGCCAACTTCTTTTTTTGCTGCTCGACCTCTTTTTGTTTCAACGCTTCCTGTTGTTTTAGCGCTTCTTTTAATGCCTCTTGCTGCTTCAATGTTTCCTGCTGCTTCAGTGCTTCCTGTTGTCTCAATAACGCCGCTTCCCTTGCGGCCTCTTGTTCCTTCAGTAGCCGCTCTTGCTCCAGACTTTTGCCCTGCGCCGACTTCTGATCCTCCCATTGACCAAGCGCCTGTCGCTGGCAAATCGCCCCCTCCAACCCTCGTAGGGAAAGACTCCTATCGATCTGGCTCCCCCGGAATGCCTCGTTCCCATACAAAAAACTGACCCCGACTCGTCGCCCCGCCTCATCCATCCGATATCGCATTTCGATCCCTTCCGACCGAAGCCGCTCCTCCAGGCTATTCAGGTCCTTCGCCTCCGCAATGCCGTCTCTGACAGCGCGGTAGATGACATATTTCCGCGTATCCGACGCATCCAGCGCGTCGAAATTTGTCCGTCGCAGGTCCTTCGCCGCCACCGGCACCAGTCCATATTCCCGAACAAGCGCCTGCACCGTGTCACGGCTGCGAAGGATCTCGGGAAAATTACGGATCGGCTCTCCGTTATAGTCGATCCGGTTAGCCACCAGATGGATATGCTCATGGCGCGCATCACGATGTGCAACAATAAGCCGCTGCGTATTCACCATGCCGACCCCTTCCAGGTATTTCAAACCCAACTCCACCTTCCCGCTGTCGTCCAGTTCCTCATCCCGGTGAAAGGTCAGTACCGCATGAAACACCGGCTTCCCGATAGATTCATGAAGACTAGCAACCATTTCAAAATCTCTTGCCGCCAAACGATAATCGTGCCCCCTCACCCCCTCCTGGTAAAGAACCTGGGCCCGCGTCAGATCTTCCGCCACATATTGACAGGTCCGGGAGAAAGACGACCCCGGATCAAATACCCTCCCAATCATACCTTCAATTTGTTAATTAAACGATCCACCACATCCCGCGCGCTGACACAAGTCGCCATCACATGCTCAACTCCCTCCGTTTGCGCCAGTTTATACAGACCGTCCAGCACATTCGAAACCTTCACAACACCTCTGAACAACTCCCGATCTTCCTGTCCCATCCGGGCGATCACATTCCCATCCAGGCTAACCCGCCGGACATACACAGCCATCGCCACGCCCGCCTCCTTCGCCTTCTCACCCAGCCGCTCATATTCCCCCGCCGTCAGATTCAATGTCAATCGCCGGTTTCGCTTCAACTCCCCAAGTAGCCGCCTTTTTTTGGGTTTGATCCTGTTCATCTTTCCAAAGTTTTGAGACGTTGAGAACCACAACTTAAATGCCGGACCGGCAAATAAAATGACGAAAGGTATACCCTGAATCCGCCAGGATATACCTTTTATTTGCCGAATCAATCTGAATTCGGCCGACGTCCGCTTATCGATCTGGAAAATATTGTTTCAGCATTGCCCGCGCCCGTGCCGAAACACCCTCGCCGAATACTTCGGGATGTTCCATGATCTGCCGGAACGGAATTCGAAGCTGCCCACGCTTGCTGCGATTCCGGCCATTTAGTTCCGATTTATAAGAATAACCTTTGAATTCCTCCAGCCTCCCCGGCAGTTTCTTGACCCGAAACCTCTCCCGAATGAAACTTTTCAGGTCGGGAAGGTACCGCGAAAAAGAGTCAAATTCCAATTCCCTCCCCTCTAACTCAAACCACAACTGCACGGCAATAATATATGCCCTTGCATTCAGCGGCCGCTCCAATTCGTGGCCGTCCCGCTCGTCCTCATCCCCCCTCTCCTCAACCTTTAGCTCATTCATCTCACTCCCAATCTCCGTCATGGGCGCCTCCACTCCCGTCGCCACCCTAACTTCATCCTCCATTCGCCACGCGCTCCGGATCGCCTCCATCACCGGCCGGTAATTCTCTTCAGGCGACGGCGATTCGAGAAAATCGACAATCTTCCTCCGAATACCCTCCCGATGCAGCGCCTCCTGTAAGTACCTCTCCAAATTGCGAACGCCCTTCTTTCGCTCCGGATTGGCAATTTTCTCCCCAAGCGCTCGTACCCGCCTGTCCAGGAAATTATAAACGGTATCCCCCGGTTCAGAATCCCGGTAAAAAGCATGATCGTACCAAAAGGAAATGAGAAGATTCTTTTCGGTGGGAAAATGATAGAATCTTAAGTTAAGCCAGCCGGAGTAAAATACAAGACATACAGACTCCCAGAATGATAAGGTCTTCATGTTCGAAATACTATCGGCATCCAATATAAGCAATCCCCCGATTTCCGTATCCGATTCTGATTTAAATCAATTTTAGACCAAATGCCCCGTAAACCCCCACTCCACCAACTTCTCATACGCCACCCATACCTCCTCCGGGATCTCCTGTGGAATCTGAAACCCCTTCGCCGGATAAACCTTTATTCGCTGCAGGTCCCCCACCATCAACTCGATTACCCGCTCCATCGGCATTTCCGGTGTCGGGTATTCGTCGAATGCGATCTGCGGCGACGTGACGATCAGCTCCTTATCCGGCCAGTGCTTCTTAAAGGTGGCATAGCTCCGCCTTTCCATATATGGTTTTTGCACCAGCAGGAAGCTCCGCGGATACAACCCCTTTTCCTCCAGCATCTGCTGCGTGAACAGGATGTTCTCCCCCGTATTGGTGGATTTATTTTCGATGAAGATCGCTTCCGCCGGCACCCCCATGTCCAGCGCGATCCGCGCGAAAAGGTCGGCCTCCGATTCAGAAAACATTGCCTTTGTCACCTTTCCCAACCCGCCTGAGAAAATAATGATCGGCGCCAGCCCCTGCAAATAAAGTTCCGCCCCCCTGTTGGCCACCCGAAGATCAAGACTCCCCAGCACCAGGATACAATCCGAAGGGACCGGAACATGGTACAGATGATGATAGTCCCACAATTTCCTGGCTTGGACAAGAACTTCCTCCGTGATCATATTACAAATATACAAATCAGTAACTTTGGAAATAAAGCGCATGATCAGCCGGAAACTACTCCCACCTCAGTTCTTCCCGGCCAACCCCACCCCCCGCTTCGCCGATCACACCCTGTTGACTGAAACGACCACTACCCCCTACACCTGCCCCGAACATATCCCCGGCCCCGGTATCCTGACCCTCCTCGCCGGCGCCGGCCACTTCTCCCTCGGCAATGTGACATTCCCCCTGAACCCCACCCGTTACCTTCTCATCAACCGGGGAAGTCGCCTCTCCATCCGTCTCCCCCGCCCCGATACACAACCGCTGTTCCTGTTTTTCCGGACCGACGTCGTCGATGATGCGCTGACCAAACAACATGCCGATTTTTGCTGGCTGGAACGTTCCCATCCCATGAACCCGGAACTCAAAGATCGACTTGACTACCTTGTTCGCGTTGGCGGCAGCTGCAGCTCCTTTAGCGCTCTCAGGGCCGACGCCATGATCCGCGACATCCTGCTAAACCTGATCCGTAATGCCCTCGCCGCTGAAGCTACCGCGGAACGACTCGCCGTTTCCCGCCAGGCGACCCGCATCGAATTGTTCAAAAGACTCTCGCTCGCTCGTGAATGGATCCATGCGAACTACGCGTCAGCGCTCCCACTTGAATCCATGGCCGAAAAGGCGCAGCTCAACCACCAGCATTTCCTTCGGATGTTCCGCGATTGTTTTGGTTCAACTCCCCATCAATACCTCATCGAAGTCCGGCTGGCCGCCGCCCGGGAACTACTCACCGGTACGACCGAAACCGTCAACAGCATCTGCCGGATGACCGGCTTCGAAAGCGCGCCCTCCTTCACCAACCTCTTCCGCCGCCGCTTTGGCAACTCTCCGAAGGCGTACCGCCTCAAGCCGTCAGCACATTCTTAAGTTCGACCTTCCTGTTCCGCAAATCCAACCCTCCCTCGAGGATCGACTTCAGATTGATAAGAAAGAAGATCCAGCCCTTCATATTGCCCAGGTAATGGTTTCGTGCCACCTCCTCAACCGTGGGATCAAAAGTTTCCGCCAGCTCCACAATCGTCTCTTCGCACTCCCGGTAAATACTGATCGTCACCGGCAGATCCTGGGAAAAAGTAAAGCTGATGACACTCTTTCCATCGGTGGAGAGGAACTTTCCCGCGTGCCGCATCGTGTCCGGATGCCCATGCCATTGAAAATGATACTCATCCCCCTTTTGTATCATGTCCCCCTTTGCCCGCGGCTTTCCCCCGCCCGTCACGCCCGCCTCCCGCAGAAACCACGACTCCAGGCCGCCCGGCGTAGCCACTGCCTTATAAGCTTTTTCAACGGAAACCGTCGTGTTGATGCGTAATTTGAATTCACTCCAATTGTTACTCATGGTGTTTTTTTTACAAAGTAACACCTACCCTCCCCCTCCCGCTTATCCAAAATGGAGAAATTATATAAAAAAAGCGGCCGGCGAAGCCGGCCGCAACATTTTACTAAACCCAATTTTTTACATGATCTCCCGCTCCTTCAACCCTTCCGGCGTCGCTACCAGCAGCGTACCCTGCGTATACTTCTCATCATGCTGGCTCGCATCCAGACCCTCTTCCTCTTCTTCCTGGCTGACCCGCAGCGGAACGATAAAGTTCACAAATTTGAAGATCCCGTAGCTGACCACAAAACTGTAAGCCACCGCGATCGCCATCGCCTTCACCTGGATAAAGAAAAAGGAAGGATTGTGATACGCCAGGCCATTCGCACCCGCCGCATTGACCGCCGTTGTCGCGAAAATACCCGTCATCAGCATCCCCACCATCCCGCCGATCCCATGACAGGGGAACACATCCAGCGTGTCATCCAGCACCGTCTTTGTAGATTTGAAGTGAACCGCCAGGTTTGAAATGACCGCCGCACATACCCCGATAAAGATACTCTGCGGTACGGCGACAAAACCTGCCGCCGGCGTTATCGCTACCAACCCGACCACCGCCCCGACACAGAACCCGACCACCGAAGGCTTCTTGCCCCGCAGCACGTCGAAGAACATCCAGGAGAGCCCCGCGGAAGCCGCTGCCGTATTGGTCGTCGAGAACGCAGAAACCGCCAGCGAACTCGCGGCATTGGCCGAACCGGCATTGAAGCCAAACCAGCCAAACCACAACAGCCCCGTTCCAATTAATATATAAGGAATATTGGCAGGCCGCGTCTCGATCCGGTCAATATGTACCCTCCGGCGTTTGAGCACCATCGCACCCGCCAGTGCCGCACAGCCAGCTGAAATATGAACTACGGTACCGCCCGCAAAGTCAAGGGCGCCCATCTTGGCCAGGAACCCGTCCGGATGCCAGCTCCAATGCGCTAAAGGCGCATAGACCAGCAGACTGAAGAGGACCGTAAAAAGCACATAGGCCGAGAACCGCATCCGTTCAGCGATCGCCCCAACTACCAACCCGGGCGTGATGATCGCGAACATGAGCTGGAACATCGAGAACAACCCTTTCGGTATCGTAGGTGCGGGTCCCCAGGGAGCACCGCTCACAACGTCCTTGTAAAAAAGATGCGTCATCGGATTACCGATGATCCCATGGATCGACTCACCGAAACAAAGGCTATAGCCGACCACGATCCAAAGAACCCCTACTACACCCGCCGCCACGACACTCTTCATCATGGTCGAAAGGACATTCTTCCGGTTAACCATCCCGCCATAGAAGAAGGCCAGACCAGGCGTCATCAGGAATACCAACGCCGTAGCGACCAGCATCCAGGCCACATCTGCCGGAACATACTTCGCATCCGGCACCGTCGGCGCGATACTCGGGATAAAAATGGCGACAACAGCCACCGCCGCCAGGACCAGGAAGGGTAAGAATCGCTTAAGAGTGAGTTTGCTCATAGACTTCCAAATTTCGTATTAAATAAATAACAAATGCATCTAAAAACACCGGAAAGCTACGCCAAAATTCGAATTCCTCCCCCCAAAAGTTCATTATCAAAAAATGTAATGTTTATAATTATTTGAGTTAACCTAATGACTATAATTTACTTACGAAAAAACACGAAAAAATCATGTTTAAAAAATCATCAATTTTTTGCCCATTTATTGCCATTTTGATAAACCCAGTCGAAATCATGAGATTGAAGATTCCCCCCCAGGCATTGAAAAGCCCTCGCCCGACGGAAAAAAGCTCCCTATTTTTGACCATGCGCTTGAATCTGCGGAAAGCGACCCCCGTCCAATTACAGTTTATCATCTGGGCCTTTGTATTGCTGCTCACCTTCTTCACCTATCTCCCCGACGGTCTGGGGATGTCGGCCGCATATGCAGCAATAAATACGTTCGCCTACGCCATAATCATCTATGGGAATATCTCCTTTCTGTTCCCCAGGCTTTATCTCAAGGGAAAGACGATCGCGTATTTAATTATTACCCCCCTGGCTGTATTCATCTTTGCAATTGGCCGGGCCTATGTAACCCTCACCGTACATAACTATTTCAACCCCAAAATGCCGGAGACATTCAATTGGCAGGAAATACTCTACTTTACCGGCTCCAGCCTGTTCATCTTTATGATGAGCTTCGTCTTCCGCATCGCGATCGATTACTTCCGCGTCAAACGTCAGGCCGAGCAAATGCTTGAACAAAAAAGCCTCGCTGAGCTCAACCTCCTCAAATCCCAGGTCCAGCCGCATTTTCTGTTCAATACACTTAACAATATCTACTACGAAGCCTTTCGCGAAGCGCCCCGCACCGCTTTGCTGATCGGCCGGCTCTCCGATATCATGCGCTATTTTGTCGATGAAAGCCCCAAAGAGAAGGTCACCCTCGCAACCGAGATCAAATTCCTCGAGAACTACATCGCACTCGAAGAGATCCGCATCCGCCATGGGGTCAGCGTAACCTTTGAACAGCAATATGAAGGCAGCCCCTTTATCCCGCCGATGCTCCTGATGACATTTGTGGAGAATATCTTCAAGCATGGCATCGATCGCTCGGCCCAGGGGAACGCGTTTGCTATCGAATTGAAGCAGGAAGGGACCTACCTGACCTTCACTACCTGTAACGCCCTGCCGGCCGGCGACCCGCCCATAAGCCATGCCGGATTCGGCTTGATCAACCTGGAAAAACGATTAATTTTGTTATACGGAAATCGCTTTGAGCTGCGAACCACCCAAACCGGAACCAGCTATCAGGCCTTTCTGAAAATCCCGCTTGTATGAGTATCGAACATCCCCGGGTGAGCTTGCGATGCCTGATCGTCGACGACGAGCCGAATGCCGTAAGCCTCCTCGAGATGTTCATCCAGCAAAATACCTCCTGGGACCTGCTGGCCAAATGCTATGACGCCCGCGAAGCCCTCAGCTTTCTCAAAAAACATCCGGTTGACCTCATCTTCCTCGACATCAACATGCCTCAGCTTACCGGGATGGAAATGGCCGCCCTCCTGCCCCCGGCGACCAGCATCGTCTTTACGACCGCATACTCCGAGTTCGCGGCCGAAAGCTACGGCTTTCCGACAATCGACTATCTGTTAAAACCGATCACCCTCAAACGCTTTTACACCGCCCTGCAGAAGATCGAAGCGCATTTTTCGGCGCCTCACACCGTTCCCTCGCCTGAACATCCCGCAACCCCACCCTCCCATCCCCCCGAAGACGAATATTTCTTCGTCAAATCCGGCCGCGCCCTTCAGAAGATCCTCCTCAAGGATATCCTCTATTTCGAAGGCGAAAAGGAATACGTCCGCGTCGTCACCCCCGTTCACAAACTGCTCGTCTACCGCCGCCTCAAAGACATCGAAGAACAGCTCTCCGCATCCTTCGCCCGTGTCCACAATTCGTATATCGTCAACATCGCCCGCCTCGAATCTATCCGCGACAACCAGATTTTCATCGGCGGCAAACAGATCCCCATCAGCGAAAAATTCCGCGAAGCATTCATGAACCGTATCAAGCAACGGGTATTTTAGTCCTGGGGCGCTCGTCTCCGCTTTTGTCGGCCTAAACATGATCGCGGATATCATCCATTGTTATAAATGTCAATTGCTTCGAACAGCACCGAAGGATGGTTCTGCATTTATTTATCCTGCGCCTCCCGATTTTGATCTTACCTCTTTTCAATTGTCTTGTCCAAACATTCTTAAATTTCGCGAAATAGGCATGGCGGTCCTTTTCCTCGACCGAATAGGTTTTCGCCGTAACACATGCGGCCATGGGGAGGATTGCAGTAAGAAATACAAACGGCGTTGAGCGTTTCACTTCTGCCCGGAAGCGCCTTTTCCCATCAATCTCCTCACCCCCTCCACCTTTCCCCCCACCAACCCCAACTTCTTCGCTGCCTCCGCTACTTCCCTGTAAAAGCCCTCATCGACCTTTATCCCCTCCTCACAAACCATCGTAACAATAGTATCCAAACAAAGCCCGAACTCATGCCCGTCCAGAAACTCCCGCGCGAGATCCAGATGTCCTTGCGCCAACCCGAGCCGTCCCGCTCTGGCCAATATGCTTTTCAACGTCTGTTTCATGTCAATCTGCAAATTCCTCAATGCCCTCGACCTTATCAATCCGCAAATTCCTCCAACGCCTTCAGCTCCTCCCGGATTCGTTCATTCCAATTCGCCTGCCGTTTGGCATCGGCCGAGTGTTTGGTTTCTGAATCATAAAGATTCTCAATCGCCACGCGCTCACCCTCTACCTCGTCATAAAGTTGTTTCAACTGTTTTCCAAGGCTACCGCGCCCCGGGATAAACGTTTGCAAGCGTTTTCGAAGCTTTCTTGCGAAGATCTCCGTGATATCAAAATGCCCCTGTTCATGAACCAGCGCAGCATCCGTCCGAACCCTGACCCAGGATTCCGACCTGTAAAACACAACAGCGATCGAATCACTGTATCCGTCGCCAGACAAACGAAACTTGTAAACGATTCCGGACACCGTCGACGCACTGAAAGGACTATTCGAATCCACCTTCCCCCTAAAATCTCCCCAGGTCAGCTTCGTAGCCGAATCCCAGACAAGGACATCTTGCGAAACCGCCTTTTCGCAAATGAAAAAACCAAAAAGCAAAAAGACCATCTCTTTCACACCGTCAAATTATCAAAAAATCCCCTACATTTAAAGAAAACCCCATGCCGCTGACCCGACAGGCCATCCTCTATCATCCGATCACCCGGATCGTCGCCGGCCTCGCTCTCACACTCGGCATCGGAGCCCCGGCCATGTTCGGCACCCATTCCCTTCTATCCCATACCGCCCTTCCTCAATCCGAAATAGACCCCATCGCCGGCACCGTCTTCGCCATCCTCGTATGCGCAGTCTATATCCTCCTCTATCAACGCTACGAGAAGAGACCAGTGACCGAACTCTCCACCCGCCACCTCCCCCGCTACCTGGCCGGCAGCATCCTCCTCGGCGCCGGCCTTGCATCGGCAGTCATCCTCATCCAATACCTCACCCACATACTTACCGTCACCGCTACCCGCCCCTTCCTGCCCCTGCTTCCTTACCTTTGGAACACCTTCGTCAATTCCACCGTCGCCGAGGTCCTGATCATCGGCATCTTCTTCCGTCTGACCGAAAAATGGCTCGGCAGCTGGCTCGCCCTCCTCATCCTCGTAATTGCCTTTATCATCCTCCACATCACCGCCCCGGGCGCCACAATCATCAGCGCCATCGCCGTATCCATGCACGCTGCTTTCCTCCTGGGCCCAACCTACATCTATACCCGCAGTCTCTGGGTGCCTATCGGTATCCACTTCGCCTGGGACTTCTCATACGCCGCACTCTACGGAGCGTCCATCGAAGGCTACACCATGGACGATAGCCTGCTGAACACCAGCACCAACGGTTCCGACCTGTTGACCGGCGGCTATTTCGGACCCCAGGGTTCTATACAGGCGGCCGCGCTCTGCTTCCTCGCCGGCATCCTGTTCCTAAACCTCAGCCGGCGTCATAACAGAATTATCCAACCCTCCTTTAAAAAACCCCGCTAATTCCTCCGGCAGGACCCGTACTCCCCGCTAATTCCTCCGGCAGGACCCGTACTCCCCGCTAATCCCTGCGACAGGACCCAACCTTCTCCCGCAACACCGCCCGCTCCGCCTCCGTCGACGCCAACCTCAACGCCCGCTCGAAATGACTGATCGCCGCACCCGGATCCACCCCCATATACAATTCCCCCAGCAGCGAATGATAGAATAAATTGCCCTCCAGTTTCAACCCCTCCGCCTCCTGGATCGCCGCCTCTTTCCCGTAAACCCGGGCAAATGCATAAGCCCTGTTCAAAGCCGCGACCGGCGAATAGTTCACCATCAGTAGCCGGTTATAAAGCAGCAGGATATTCGCCCACTTCTCAGGACTATCCTCCTGCTGCGTATGCCACCACGCAATAGCCGCCTCCACCTGATACCTGGACAGCACCCCGGCATCGCAAGCCTTCACAAAAAAAGAATTGCCACGGTCGATCAGCTCGCGATCCCACAGTCCGCTGTCCTGCTGCTCATACAGCACCAATCCACCCGCCGCATCCACCCGCGCCTCCAGCCTCGACGCCTGGAAGCACATCAGCGCCAACAGCGAGTAGACATCGGCGCGGACGATCCCCCTGTTTTCCGTCAGCAAATACGTCAGCCTCACCGCCTCCAGGCAAAGCTCCTTCCGCAGCACCTTATCGGGGCTCGCCGAATAATATCCTTCATTAAAGAGTAGGTAAAGTGTAAGCAGCACCGCATCCAGCCGCACATCCATCCCCGCCCGATCCGGCAGCATAAACTTCACGCCGCCAGACCGCAGCTTCTCCTTCGCCCGGTACAACCGCTTATTGATATTGGCTTTCGTCGTGAGCAATGCCTGCGCAATTTCCTCGATCGTAAACCCGCACAGTACCCGCAGCGCCAGACCAACCTGGGCCTCCACAGGGATCGATGGATGACAGACCGCAAACATCATCCGCAGCTGACTATCCGTAATATTCTCCGGCGAAATATCCAGCTCCGGTTCAACGCTGGAAGGACTCCCCTTTGCCAACTCCCCTTTGACCTTTTCACGGAATACCCGCTCATGCCTCAGCCCGTTCAAGGTGTTGTTCCTCGCCACCCGGTAAAGCCAGCCCACCGGATTGTCCGGTACCCCTTTTAACCCCCATGTTTCCGCGGCAGCCAGAAAAGTCTCGCTCACGATGTCCTCTGCCGCATCGATCTCGTCGATCCCGTATCGGCTACAGATCAGCGCTACCATCTTGGCGAACTCCTGCCGGTATAGCTGTGGTATCAGATTGGATTGATCCATTTCCACATAGCCTATTCATTATTATCGGGCGTAACGAGCGGCCGCACCTCCACCTTCCCCGCTCCACCAAGCAGGATCGGACACCCCTTGGCCATCTCCGCCGCCTCATCCCCGTTCTCCGCCCGGACAACAATATAGCCATTGATGAATTCCTTCACCTCCGTATAGGGCCCATCCGAAACTACCCCATTCGGTCCTACCCACTTCGATCCCTTTACCCCAAGCCGGTTACCACTGCTCACCAGCTTGTCCTTGGCCGCAATCCCGCCCATCCAATTCATCCAGCCGGTCATCCGGGCCTGCATTTCCGCCGGGGAAACGTTTTGAACCGCTCCAATCTGCTCTACCCTGAAAATTAACGCAAACTCTTTCATAACAATTTTTTTAAGTGATTAATACACTATAGACACCCGGTCTGTCCCCGATGGGACAATCGAACCAACTATTTTTAAAGTTCGCATTTTGCGAACTCCGATTTCCAAAAAAGCACATGCCCCCGGTACCTAAAATACCCATTTTTTCACTCCTCTTTCACGCTAATTCCCAATCTTAAACGTTAACTTGTTACCCGATCGCGGCCGCCGCGCGCCAATCGCCACGCCGCGCGCCGAAACCTGACCTAAGACCTCACAATCAATATACTATGCGCAAAGCCATTCGCATCTTCTGGATCGCCCTTTTCACCGGCCTCCTCGGCTTCATTATCCTCATTATCTGCATCGCGAAAGGCGCCTTCGGCGAACTCCCATCCCTCCACGAACTCGAGAACCCCTCCCTCGTCCTGGCCTCCGAAGTCTTCTCTGACAACGGCGTCTCCATGGGAAAATTCTATACCAACAAAGGCAACCGCCTCCACGTCGACTACAAGGATATCTCACCCAACGTCATCCACGCCCTCATCTCCACCGAAGACGAACACTTTTATGAACACTCCGGTATCGACGGGAAGGCTGTTATCCGGGCTGTGGTTAAATTCGGCCGGGACGGCGGCGGCAGCACGATCACGCAGCAGCTCGCGCTCAACATGTTCAATGGCGAACGTTCCCGCAACCGCTTCCGCCGAACGATCCAGAAACTGAAGGAATGGATTATCGCTATCGAGCTCGAACGCAACTTCACCAAGGAAGAGATCCTCACCCTCTATCTCAATGATGTCTCTTTCAGCGACAACGTCTACGGCATCCGCGCCGCCGCCCGCACCTTTTTCCAGACGGAACCCGACAGCCTCAGCGTGGATGAAGCCGCTGTACTCGTCGGAATGGTCAATAACCCCAGCCTCTTTAATCCCCGCACCAACCCTAAAGCGGCGACCGACCGCCGCAATGTCGTCCTCAGCCGTCTCGTCAGCCACGGTTACCTCGCCGCCGAAGCCGCAGACAGCCTGAAGGCCAAACCCATCGACCTTAGCCATTACCGGAAGCTCGATGAGAACAACGGCATCGCACCCTATTTCCGCGACGTCCTCCGCGGTGATCTCAAAAAATGGTGTAAGGAACACATTAACCCCGCCACCGGGCAGCCCTACAACCTCTATACCGACGGGCTGAAGATCTATACCACCCTCGACTCCCGGATGCAGGCCTACGCCGACCAGGCCGTCGACCTGCAACTGCCTGTCCTCCAGAAAATGCTCGATGCCCAACACGAGATCCGCAACGGATCCGTATGGGCCGATCATCAGAATATCCTCGACGCCGCCATGCGTAGCAGCGAACGCTGGCAGGACGAAGAGGATGAGGGCCTGTCCGACCCAGCTATCCGCGCCACCTTCAGCATTCCCGTCAAAATGCGCGTCTTCGCGTGGAATGCCGCCCGGGAGAAAGACACCGTCATGACCCCCCTGGACTCGATCCGCTATAACCGCCAAATGCTCCAGACCGGCTTCATGGTCATGGACCCGTTCACCGGCGCCGTAAAGGCCTGGGTAGGCGGCATCGACTTCCGGACGTATAAATTCGATCACGTCAACCTCTTAACGAAACGGCAGGTCGGCAGCTCGATCAAACCCTTCCTCTACAGCCTCGCCATCGAAGATTTCAATTTTACCCCGGCGACCTCCTGCCCCGCCATCCAACAGTTCTTCCCCGAATTCAATGATTACGTGCCCGCCAAGGCCGGTTCCCACTGGAGCCCTGGTCCCTACCCCATGGCCTTCGGCCTTGCCTGGTCCATCAACGAAGTGGCAGCTTATCTCATGAAGTCATTCGGCCCGCAGGGCCCGCAGCGCTTTGCCGAATTCCTTAAGCAGATCAATATCCCCACATCCGTTCAGCCCTATCCCTCCATGGCGCTCGGCGCCTGCGAGCTTTCCCTGTACGAAATGCTGGGCAGCTATACCATGTTCCCAACCGAAGGGATCAATACCGAACCTTTTTATATCAACCGTATTGAGGACAAGCACGGTAATGTGCTCGAGAATTTCATCCCGCAGCACAAGGAGGTCCTCAGCCAGCAGACGGCTTATACTATGACCCGTATGATGCAGGGAACCTGTGATTTCGGCACAGCGAAAGGTCTTCGCCAACGTTTAGGCCTGGCCGAAATGGGCGGTAAGACCGGCACGACCAATGATAATTCGGACCTGTGGTTTATGGGCTATACCCCGCAACTCCTCGCCGGCGCCTGGGTTGGCTGCGACGAACGTTTCATCCACCTCGACGATAAGTCGTCCGACGGAGGCCACATCGCCCGCCCAATCTGGGAATTCTTCTTCTCAAAAGCACTCGCCGATAAATCCCTCGGCCTCGACCGCAACGCGCACTTCGTTAAACCCGACAGCCTTAGCTCCAATTTGCAATACGACTACAATAGCCAGCTGAATAAACAACCCCCCCCGGGTGCGGAAGGCGTCGACCAGGGTAACGGCGGTGCCGATCAATACATCGACACCTCCAAAGCAAAGCCCAACCCGTATTGAGAATTTATTCCCAATTGTAGACCTTCATCCCAATATTAAGATATATAAAGTCTTAAAATCCATCCAATTACATACTGGCATTGATCTGGCAACTGCATCTCCAAAGCGGTACAACACGTTATTTACCATAAGATACCCTAAACTCTACCCCTTCCCTTTTTACCCAAACCCGGGAACACGGCAGCCGCAAGGCTGCCGTTCCTTGTTTAGTTCGCCCACACACCGCGCACCACTGATCGCCTTCACGATCTTATCCACTGAATATCCCACCTCGATCATGATCGTTCGGGTCCTCGACGTATAATCCGACGGATCATTTGACTTATCGTAGAGCCCCATCCTGCATCAGATCACAGATGGCAAGGAAATTGCTTTCTGTGATGGGCTGACGTTCCAATGTTCCCGGGCCGCCTTCGCCTCCTGATCAAAATGTTACCACTGAATATACAAGCTTGTATGCAAAAAGTAAACTGTACCTCCGCATCCCTCTTTCGAATCCTGACTTTCTCTCTGACAGCCCTGTCCGTCACCCTCTCCTCACCGGCGCAGCAGCCCTTAACGGCCGCGAACTATCCTTCCTCGCCCTCATCGTCCGCCTCCGCCGCCGCCCGGCAAGCCGCGTCGCTGTACTTGCCCGCGCCATCCCACCCCTTCCCTCAGCATAACTCTTACGAACAGGGAACGATACTACCCAACCATATCAGCCAGGAAGAAATGGACGACAGCGTCAAGTCTTTTTATAATGCCTGGAAAAAACACTACGTACTCCCCAGTAGCCGCCGCGGTGAAAGCTATATCTTGTTCGAAGGCACCCGGGGAACCAATATCTGCGTTTCCGAAGGCCAGGGCTACGGCATGGTCATTGTCGCACTCATGGCCGGCTGCGATAGCGCTGCGCAGGAGACCTATGACTGCCTGTACCGCTGGTTCAAGTCGCATCCTACCACCACCAGCCCTCACCTGATGGCGTGGACCCAGACGAAAGATGGAATTAGCCTCGACGGCAGCGCCGCCACCGACGGCGACATGGATATCGCTTGCTCGCTCCTGCTCGCAGACGCCCAATGGGGCCGCCATAGCAATATCCCGTATCGTCAGGAAGCATTCGCCATGATCGACGCGATCCGCCATCAGGAGATCAATCCGCAAACCTATATCGTAATGGAAGACAATACCAGCCGGCCGCGCTCCCGGGACTATTTCGATATGCGCTCCTCCGACTATATGCCGGATCATTTACGCGCCTTTCGCGACGCCACCGGCGACCCCTTCTGGGATACCGTCATTAGCAATAACTACCGCGTCTTTCGCTACCTCCAAAATACCTATAGCCCCGAAGTTGGCCTCGTTCCAGACTTCATTAGGAATATTCACTTCTCAACCGAACAGCTGACAGAACTTCGACCCGGCGTCGTCCCTCGCCCGGACCTTCGTCGGAGCGTCGTCCTGGAACGGGATTCCGACGACATCCACATTTTCGCCCAACCCGTAAAACCCGATTACCTCGAATCGAGATACGACGGAGTATACAATTTCAACGCCTGCCGCGTGCCCTGGCATATCGGCGCCGACTATCTCGTTTCCGGCGACCCCCGCGCCGCCGCCTTCCTCACCCGCATCAACAAATGGATCCGGGCCACCACCAACGGCAACCCCGACAATATCTCAGCCGGCTATAACCTGGCCGGCGAAGACCTTCCCCACCGCTATTTCGAAGCCCTTTGCTTCATCTGCCCCTTCGCCATCGCCGCCATGTCCAGCCCCGACAACCAGGATTGGCTCAACAATCTGTGGGACTACATCCAACACTTCAAACTGAAAGATTTCGACTATTACGACAACACCATCAAAATGCTGGATATGATCATCATGTCTGGCAACTACTGGACACCCGCCGCCCCCACGAGTAATTTTATCGCCAGCCACCCTAACCCTGCATCATCCTCCACCCGCTAATCCCCTCACGGCACCAACGCCCCATCCCTGATCTCCTCAGTCCCCTTCTTAACCAACCGGTCCCCTTCCTTTAACCCTTTCGCGAAGATCTCCGTCTTCCCTCCCTGCGACCGCCCTGTCTTCACATCCACCCAATTCGCCCGGCGATCCGACGTCTCCAGGATCACGAATAGGCGCTCCGTCCCGTTGACGATCGCCGTATTCGGAACGATAAAAGCACTGTCCTTCCCGGGCAGCGGCAGCTCAACCTCCGCCACCATGCCCGGAAGTAAGGTCTTATCATTGCTGTACACATCCATTTCCGTACGCTCCGCCCGCAGGTGGTTATCCAACGCGCCGGCCAGCCGCCGGACCTCCGCCGTGAAAACCCGGCTCGGCAACGCCTTCACGGTGAAATTCACCTTGTCCTTTTCCGCCAGATATCCCGTATTCGCCTCCGGTACCGAAATGACCAGCCGCATATGCTTCTGCTCCTGTAACGTAAAGAGCGGTAGCTCCGACCCCTTGCCCGACGGTCCCACATAAGCACCCGGATTGACATTGCGCATGCTGATCACTCCGTTGAATGGCGCCCTGACCTCCAGGTACTTCAACGTTTCCGCGACCTCATTATAGGCAGCCTTCGCTGCATCCCATTGCGCATAATCCGACTTCTGGCGTGCATCTGCCTGATCGATATCGTTCTGCGAAATGGTTCCCGGCGTCTTGCTCGTCTCCACCACCCGGTCATAATTGGCTTTACTGGCGATATAGATCGCCTCCTGTGATTTCATCCTGGATTCCGCACTCGCCAGCTGGCTTTGCAGCTCCGGCGCTTCCATTGTCGCCAGCAGATCCCCCTCCCTGACCTCGGAGCCGATATCCACATAAAGTTTCTTCACAAAACTATTGACTTTTGCATACAGGTCTACCTGCTGGAACGCGATCAGCTCGCCGGGTACATGCAGGTTGGTTGCAAACCGCCCCTTTTCCAGGACAAACGTCGCCGTTGCGGCATTCGCGCTGTCTGGATGGGTAGCAACAGCTCCGGTAACGGCCGACGCCCCCGACGCCCCGCCCTCCTTCTCCCCATCCGAGTTCGAACAGCTGCTCAGCACCCCTGAACACAACAGGGTCACCGCCAGCGCAGCTGCAATTGATTTTTTATTTTTCATGCTGTTCATATAATGACGATATATAGTGTTTACTTTCTTTATCCGAAGGGTCCAGGGATACCGATTCAATACTGGTCTTACCCTGTACCCACGCAAAGATCAACGGCAGGATAAACAGCGCCGCAAAAGTACTCGCGATCAACCCGCCGATCACCGCCCGACCTAACGGCGCCGCCTGATCTCCACCTTCACCGAATCCCGAAGCCATCGGGATCATCCCGACCACCATGGCAACGCTGGTCATCAGGATCGGCCGCATCCGCGAAGCCGCGGCCTCACGCGCCGCTGACAACGCATTTCCCGAATGTTTTCGCACCTCCTCGGCATTGGTGACGAGCAGTACAGAATTTGAAATGGAGACGCCGACTGACATGATCATCCCCATATACGACTGGAGATTCAGCGTCGATCCCGTCAGCATCAAAATACCGATCGACCCGAGCAGCACCGCCGGAACGGTACAAAGGGTCACCAGCGAAACTTTGAAAGACTGAAAATTCGCCGCAAGCATCAGGAAGATGACCACAATAGCCACGATCAACCCCGTCTGCAAACTATCCAGCGTATCGGTCAACACCGTCGTCAATCCCCGCGTTTCGACAACGAGACCGCGCGGCAGTTTTCCGAGCGTAGCAAGGGCATGCTGCACATCAACCGCCGCGTGTCCAAGGTCTTTTTTATACAAACCGGCGGTCACCGACAGCACCGGCGTCGCCCCGATGTCATCGTCGTCGCCATAGACCGAATCGGGTGTGATCGTAGCCACATCCCCCAACACCGGCCGTGCGGCATTGGGCGTGACCGGGATCTCACCGATATCATGGACACTGTTCATCTCGTTCGTGGGCACCTCTACCTGCACGTTGTAGCCAAGATTCGACTTTGTATCGACCCAAAAATTTTTCTCAGTGTACCGGGAAGACGAGGTCGCGGCGATCAACGATCGGCTGATCACATCGGTCGTTGTACCCAACTGTGCCGCGCGCACCCGATCAATATTGATATCGAGGGCTGGATAGTGCACGGCCTCGTCTAGCTGCACATCCCGCAGATATGGGATCTCCTTTAGCTTGTCGATGACTTTTTGCGCATATTCTTCATTGATCTTCTTATTTTTTCCGATCAGCTTGACTTCGATCGGCGTAGGCGAACCCTGGCTCAGGATCTTGTCGGTGAGCTCGATCGGCTCGAAGGAGACCTTCATCCAGGGCATATCCCGCGCGATCCGGTGCCGGAACTGTTCCTTGAAATCATCCATGTTCACCTTGTAATCCTCCTTGAAGCCGGCCTCCAGCACACCTTCCTGCGGCCCGGCCATGAACAGATAGACGGGGTCGGTGGAGAACTGGGAACTGTGCATCCCCACCATGGCAGAAGTTACCGCGATATTTTCATGCCCGACCATCGAATCCAGGATGTGCAGCGTCCGGATCATATACTCCTCGGATCGCTCCAACCGCGTCCCGTCGGGCGCCCGCATCCGGACCTGGAACTGTCCCTGGTTGGATTTTGGCAACACGTCCCGGCCGATCGTATTGATCAGCAAATATGCCCCGCCGAGACCCAGCACAATATAAGCCGCTGCGATCGGCAGCCGAACCGGCATCACCCGGTCGAGAAACCGAAGGTACCGTTTTCGGAACCGGTCGAACCGCGTCTCCTTGCCATCCTTGCCCGAACCATGCTCCAATAATTTATGTTTTTCTTCGGCCGCGCTGGCTTCATCAGCAGCCGTCAAACCCGAAGCCCTGAACTCTTCGTCGTCGGATCCAAAGGTCTGGCCTCCTTTTTTGCGGTGTCCCTTCATCACCCAGTTGGCCATGACGGGCACAAAGGTCTGCGCCATCAGGTAGGAAGTAATCATCGAAAATCCGATGGCCAATGACAGCGGCAGAAAGAGCGAGCCAGGAATGCCACCCATCGAGAACGCCGGCGCAAAGACGGCAAGGATACAGAAGAGGATCAGCAGCTTCGAAAACGCGATCTCCCGACACGCATCCCAGATCGCCAGCGACTTCGGCTTGCCCAGCGCCAGATGCTGGTGAATATTCTCGATCGTCACCGTGGACTCGTCCACCAAAATTCCGATCGCCAGTGACAGTCCGCTCAACGTCATAATGTTGATGGTCTGATGAAAAAGGTTCAGAAAAAGCACCCCCGAGATCACACAGATCGGTATGGTCAGGATCACGATGGCCGCTCCCCGGAGATCCCCTAGAAACAACAGGACCATCAATCCCGTCAGGATCGCCCCGATAGCGCCCTCACTCAACAGATTCTTCACCGCATTGATCACATACGTCGATTGGTCGAACACGTAGGATAGCTTGACATCCTCCGGCAATTGGGCCTGGAAGCGGGGGATGGCCTTTTTCAGATTCTGCACAACCTCCCAGGTCGAAGCCTCCGCTGCTTTAGTGATCGGCAGGTAGACAGAACGTTTTCCGTTGACCAGCGCATATCCCTGCGTGATATCCCCGCCGTCCTCCACCGTCGCCACATCCTTCAGATAAATATTTTGAACGCCATTGGCATAGATCGGGATACCCTCAAAATCTTTGACTGTTACTATGGTCGTGTTGGTAGGCGTGAGATAGTTGAGATTGCCGATCCGCACATTCCCCGACGGGGTCGCCTGGTTATTCACCCGCAGCGCTGCGACAATCTGGTCCGGCGTGAGGTTGTGTGCCCGCATCAGCTCCGGGTTCACGTTGATCACCACGGTCCGGGAATTGCCTCCGAACGGCGCAGGCGATACAAGGCCCGGTACGCTTGTAAACTGCGCCCGGACATAGATATTCGCCAGGTCCTGTAGCTCGTTATTGCTTCGGATCGGACTGCTCAGCACCAGCTGCCCCACCGGCAGGGTGGAAGCATCAAAACGTAAAATGAACGGCGGCTGCGACCCTGGCGGAAAATTGGCCTGCGCCCGGGTTATATATCCCGTTACCTCCGACGCCGCCTGCGCCATATCCGTCCCCGGGTAGAAGGTCAGCTTCAGGAGGGTAAGCGACTGGATATTCCGGCTCTCAATACTCTTGACGCCGCCCACATACAGCAGCAGGCTCACATACTGCTTTCCAAAATAGGTTTCCATCTGGTCGGGCGTGAATCCGCCATAAGGGTGCGAAATATAAATGACCGGCAGATCGAGTTTTGGAAAGATATCGATCTTGATACTCCGGACGGCGCCAATGCCAAAGAAAAGCAAACCCGCCACCAACACCAGGATGGTAATCGGTTTTCTAAGCGCAAGTCTGATTAATCCCATGATTCAAACAATTATTCAGAATTCATTAAAAAATAGCGCGAAATCACCCGTACTCGCCGCCTTATACAGGAGCGCTTGCCATACATTCGTATTGATCACATCGCGCTCGGTCTCCGCCTGGTTCAGGATCGCCGCCGCCGTCGTCACATCCACGATCGTCGCCAGCCCGTTCTTGTACAACGTCTCCTTCTGCAAATACGCATCCGCTGCCGCTTTCACCTGGATCGGCGCTTCCCGGTAATTCTCCAGCGCATTTCGGATTTTGGTGTCCGACAGGATGACCTGGGCCTGCAGCTCCTGGCTGATCAACCCATATTCCTCCCGAAGCCCCTCCGTCGTAAATTGCTGCGCCGCTACCTGCTGACGGACCCGCAGCGGTGTCGTGATATCCCAGGTCACCCCTACCCCGATCAGATAATTGGCCGTCTGAAAACCGACCCCTTTGAAATAGTTTGGCGTATAGGCGTTGGGATATTGCGCACCATAATTATAGTCAAATCCTGTCCCCCGGTCCTGGAAGACCCCGAAAAGGGAGAACGTGGGATAATTCAATGTCCGGAGATATTTGGCCTGCTGATCGCTTAACAGTACCCGCTGTTGGAAGAACTGCAGCAGCGGATGATTGGTCAGCGGCTGGGCCGGCAGCGCATTTAGCGCATTCGGCAGCCGGGAGACGAAGGTGGAATCAAGCGAATAATTATTGGAATCCGGCGGCCGCACCTGCATCAGCTGCGCCAGCTGATTGGCATACTCCTGCTGGGCCTCGATCGCGTTCGTCAGCGCGATCCGCGCACTGGAGACTTCCGCATTGGCCAGCGAAGAATCCACACCCGGATTCAAACCCGACTTCGCCCGCGCGGTCACTACGGTCTGAAAGGAAACCGCCCTGTCCAGGTTGGCTTGCTGCGATAGGATCAGTTGCTGCGCCGCGATCAGATTGAGAAAAGCCCCCGAGACCCGCACACTCTGCTCGAACTTTTCCTGATCGAGGTCGCTTTGATTCAAATCGAGCCCCTTCTCAGCCACCTGCGCCTTTTGCTTATAACGTCCAAACTGGAAGAAATCCCAATTGATGTTGGTCCAATACAAAGACCCGAATGCCGCATTCCAGTTTTGTGACGGCAGCACCGGTCCCGATGAAGAGACAGCAGGCGCCTTATAGCCGATCCCCGGCCCATAGCCGCCATTTGCGGTGCCATATACCTGCTCGGCAGCCAGGCTCACATCGGGGAGATACTCATTTTTGACTTCCCTGATATTCGCCCGGGCTGCCTTGACATAATCCGTCTTCGCCCGGATCGTACCATAGTTGTTGAGGGCCGTTTGAACGGCTTGCCGGAGCGTTAGCGCCTGCGCCGTCACCTGGCCGGTTGGCCAACCAAGCAACAGCACCCAGGAAAAGCTTCTAAGGAACTGTTTTGACATGCCGCAAAGGGAGCGCAAGATTTTGAAGCAATCTTGAAGCGGGCGCCTGCTCGGTAAATCCAATCGCGATCATATGTACCCCATCGCGGAACAAATACTCCACTGTAAATCCACTCAACTCACAGATTTGCCGCACGATCGCCAGTCCTATGCCAATCGAATCCCCGCCGGGATTCCCTTTTTTAAACCGTTCAAATAATTCCGCCACCGGCACCTGCGGTTCCCGCCCGCTATTGCTGATCACGAACCCCTCCCCTGTCAGCCGTACCGTAATCCAACCCTCGCCGGCATTATGTCGTATGGCATTCCCCACCAAATTCATCAATAAAAGATCAGCCAGCGCTGCATGCAGCCTTACATATACATTCTCCCCGATCTCCGCCAGCAATCGCAGGGATTTCATCTCGATCAGTTCCTCGAACGAAGCCAGGACGGTCCTGACAAGTGAAGACATGTTAACGGAAGCCGAAAGATCGTACTCCTCGTTCTCCAGCTTCGTCAACAGCGTCAGCGAACTGTGGATCCGTGACAACCGCTCCAGTGCATTTTGCATCTCCGCAATCAGGATTGCCTGCTCATCCCGGATATCCGACTCCATAAGCAAATCCAGCTTGCCGCGGATGATCGCCGTCGGCGTCTGCAGTTCATGCGACGCATTCTCCGTGAACTCTTTCAACGACTGGTAATCTTCCCGCGCCTTATCCGTCATCTTTGTCAGAAAAGTATTCAGCTCCCTGAACTCCGACGTGCGGGTCGCAGGCAGCCGGATCGCCTCCTTTTGTTTCAGATCGAACGACTGGATCACCCGCACCGTCCGCTTGAACGGCGCCAGGATATATTTGGAGATCAACCCCGCCGAGATCACCACCAGCACCAGCAGCACCAGCAGGATCCACTGAAACGAATTCACCACTCCCGGAAGCAGCTGATAGAAAGACGGGATGAAGGAATACGTTGTCACGCGGTAATGACCTCCATTGATGGTATAGTAGGAGGTGATCAGCAGCCGGTACTCGTTGGTCTGAAACTCCGGGTTCCATTCCAAACCACGCGTATAGAACGAACGGCCCCCCTTGGGCACCGAGTCAGCCGGGACCATGGTGACGGTCGCCCGCTTTCGCGTCGGATCAGCCGTATAATCCCCTCCCCGCCGGATCTGCTCCGCGATGAGATCATTCAGGCGCTCATGCCGTGCCACCTCTACCCGGGTAAGCTTCCGCTGGATCTCGAAGTAGACGATACCCCCGCCGATCAAAAGCACGACCAGCATGATCCCGAAATACCACAACGTGAATTTTGTAGTTAGCCTCACTCTACTTTATGCGAATTGAATTTGTATCCCAACCCATAGACAGTACCGATATAATCCATCCCACCCGCCTGGCTGATCTTTCGCCTCAGGTTTTTGACATGCTGATAAACAAAATCAAAATTAGCCAAATTATCCGTGTAGTCCCCCCAGAGATGCGCCGCGATCGCCTGCCGCGATAACACCCGGTTCTTATTGACAAGAAAGTAAAGCAACAGGTCGAACTCCTTCGGCGTCGTATCCAGCAGCACATCCCCCACCCGCGCCTCGAACGTATCCGTATTCAAGCTGATCTCATTGAACGACACCACACTGGCTCCATCCAGGTTTTTTCGCCGGTACACTGCCCTGATCCGCGCATGCAGCTCCGCCAGGTGAAACGGTTTGGTAATATAATCGTCTGCTCCCTGCTCCAATCCGATGATTTTGTCATCCAACGCATTTTTCGCCGAAATGATCAGCACATTGCTGTTCTTGTATTCCGTCCGGATGTACTTCAGCAGGCTGATCCCGCTGCCATCCGGCAGCCCGATATCCAGCAGGATACAGTCATATTGGAAGAGACTAAGCTTCTCCTTCGCCGCTTCCAGCGTTTCAGAAGATTCGCAGATATACCCCTCCCGTCCCAGAAAGTCATGGATATTTCGGGCCAACTCCTGGTTGTCTTCGATTACAAGCACCTTCATAATACAAAAATAGCCTGTTTTTCAACCGCCATGTTCGGACATTATTTTGAAGAAACCTTGAAGCTCAGCAGACCACCCTTTCGAAAAAATCATTGATTTTTAATAATATCGCCCAATTGTAGTTGTTTTGACAAACCTTTTAGTAATATTTAATTACTTTGTGGGCATGAAAATTACGAAAGTCAAACTAAAAGATTTTCATCAGTTCAAGGATACTACAATCGATCTAACTTATCCAAAAGGACACCCAAAGGCTGGAGAGCCTTTAGATAGGGTTTGCATTATTGGGCAAAGCGGGACAGGAAAAACAACCCTTCTAAAGATAGCGGGCGGTCATACTTTTACATTAGGTTCCTTGGCGAAAGAATACAAAATCGAAGAGTTTAAAGATGTGGGAATATGTAAACGACTGGGAGACATAGACTATTCTGTAAATGTTCACTTCAATAAAGAAGAAAATCATTTATTTTATGGATATGGAGAGGGGATAGCAAAAGGAAAAGAAATACCTTATAACGAAGTCATAGAAATTGAAAACAAGTTACTTGATTCTACGAAAACCCATTTTATTTTTTTCCCGGCGGATCTTCATTACGAATTTGAATCTACAGGATCGAAATTATCAAGCAAGAAAGTAATTGATTTTACAAAAGACAAAGTCGGAGACGTATGGAATCTGGTCTTTGAAGAAATTCAAAAGTTCCAGGAAGAAGAAATAAAGCTTAAACAAGAAATCGCTAAAGTAGCCGTAGAAAGCAATTCTAACGTAAGGGCTATCCAAAAAGCAGTTCGAAAGTTGGAAACCTGGAAGAAAACAGCTGAAAATCCTATCAATAAATTAGCCGACGATTGCTTGGATCCAATATTAGAACATCTTAAACTTCGCGTAAAAAAAGACTTTAGTTTTGAGGCAAAAAGCGATATCGGCCTTGTGAAAGTGGAAGACTTCAATGGCAATGAGGTTCCCTATGATTTATTGAGTACAGGCACCAAACAAATCTTACTTACGGCATTACCCCTTTACTTGCTGAAGCCAGACCAAACTCTGATTCTCTGCGATGAACCGGAACGCTCTCTATATCCCAGCCTTCAGAAGTTTATTATTGATTATTACATTTCACTAACCAAAGACTCTCAATTCTTTTTTGCCACCCACTCGCCTATCATCGCCTCATGCTTCGAACCTTGGGAGATCGTAGAGTTAAAATTTGACCAAAAAGGCCACGTTTATCAGGAACAATATTATCCAAAAGGAAAAGAAAGACATGTAGACAATTACAATATTATTCCTTCATACCTGACCTATGACCTTATGCTAAGCAAAGTCTTCGATCTTGAAGAAACGCACTCGCATGACCGGTCTGAAAAGCTCACTGAAGTATTGATGCTGAGAAACCAATTGCTGAAATTCAAAGAGAATAAAAGTACCAATTCCCCCGAGGCAAAAAGGATTTATAAAGATTATCGAACGCTGGCTGAAAAACTATTTTGGAACTTTGAGGCAGATTGATATGCAAAAAATTGCGAAAGACCTTACCCTGGCCACCGCTTACAAAAGATGGCTTACAGATCTGAATAAATCAGGCAAGGACCATCCTCCGTATTCGTCAGCCAGCAAATATTATTATGACATTGTTGCCAATTTGCTGTGGGTGCAAAAAGGGCTGTGTGCGTACACGGAAATGTACCTCTTAAACCAACAAGACGTTGCACCTGGCAACTGGAATGCGGGGAAATTCAAGAAGTTTGAATTTCTTGGGCATCTCGATCACTATAACAGCAATCTAAAAAAGCAAAAAGGATGGGAATGGACCAATTTCTTTGTTGTGCATAGCGACGTTAACGTAAAAAGAAAAGGACAGAAGTCAACACACGGAATTCTCAAGCCAGACGACCCAAAATACGACCCGTTTTACTACCTCCAATATGACTTCAAAACTCATAATTTTCTTCCAAACAGCGAAAGGGATCTCCCCCTTCAACAGAAGATTCTAGAAGACATTAATACGTTGGGGCTAAATTTCAAGCCAATTATTGACTACAGAAGGGAATACTTGACTCCGCTTATTGATGATGTACAATTAGGTAAATTGACTTTGGCAAAAGCAACGCAAAGGCTTAAAAGTTTCTATACCGCCTTTGAAATGAGCATTCAAGCCCTCAAACTCGAATAATTAAAATTACCGATACCCGCTCGCCTGCAGATCGAAAAGCTCCGCATACCTTCCTCCCATCGCCAGCAGCTCCTCATGCGACCCGATCTCCAGCATCTCCCCCCGCTCCAACACCAATATCCGGTCCGCCATCCGCACCGTCGAAAACCGGTGCGAGATCAGTACCGCCGTTCGCCCCCTGGTCAGATCCGCAAAACGTTGAAAGACCTCATACTCCGCCCTCGCATCCAGCGCCGCCGTCGGCTCATCCAGGATCAACAGCTGCGCGTCCCGCATATACGCCCGGGCCAGTGCCACCTTCTGCCATTCCCCGCCCGACAACTCGACACCACTTCGGAAACGCCGCCCCAACTCCTGATCATACCGCGCCGGCATTCGCTCCGCCAGCGTATGCGCCAGACTTTGCCGCGCCGCGGCCTCGATCAACTCCCGGTCACTCTGCCGGTCGATATTGCCGACGGCGATATTCTGCGCCATCGTCATCTGATAACGCAAATAGTCCTGGAAGATCACCCCGACTTCGCGCCGCAGCTCCGTCGGATCATACTCCCGCAGATCGACCCCGTCCAGCAGGATCCGACCCTCCGTCGGATCATAGAGTCTCGTGATAAGCTTGATCAGCGTCGTTTTTCCCGCCCCGTTCTCCCCCACAAGCGCGAGCCGCTCACCGGCCCGCAAGGTGAAACTCAAATGCCGGTTGGCCCAACGCTCCGAATTCTGATACCGGAATCCGACATTCTCAAACCGGAACCCCTCCCGGATCGGCCGGGGAAAACGCTTCGGCTGCGCGACCGTCACAATCCGCGGCCGGATCTCGAAGAACTCGAACAGGTCCTGTAAGTAGATCGCCCCCTGCGACACACTCGTGAAGCGAGACAAAATCCCCTCCAACAAGCTCCGAAGCTGCCGGAACGATCCCGCCAGGAAGGTCAGGTCGCCGATCGATAACCTGCCATTCACGGCCCTGAAGATGATCACCACATAAGCGGAATAATACCCCACACTCCCAAGGAACGCAAACAGCGTCCCCCACGCCGACCGCCGGATCATCAGCGCCCGCCCGTCGCGATAGAACTTCTCCGCCAGCGTCCTGAACCTCCCCACCAGGAAATCCGACAACCCGAACAGCTTCACTTCCTTGGCCGTGTCATCACTTGCCCCGAGATATCGAAGATAATCCAGCTCCCGCCGCTCCTCCGTCTGCGACCGCGTCAGGGCATAGCTCCGGTCATTGAAATACGATTCCCCCAAAAAAGCCGGGACCACCGCCACCACCAACAGAAGGATCAACCACGGATTGAATGTCATCACCCCCACGGCCAGGAAACCCATGCTGATGAGGTCCTGCACCTGGCCCAGGACCTGAGACAACAACACCGTCCGTCCCGTCGTCTGCTGCCGGGCCCGCTCCAGCTTATCATAGAAGGTCGAATCCTCAAACTGATCCAGATCCAGCCCCGCCGCATGCTGCATGATCCTAATGGAAGTAAAATTTGAGAACTTATCACCCAATAAGCTATCCATCAAAGAAATAAACCTACCAAGAATATCCGAAAAAATCGCCAGGCCGAACTCTCCCGCCACCAGTTCCCAGAGCCGGTGAAACGCCGGGCCGCCCGTCGAAATCTTGTGCGCCGCCAGTCCCACCACCTGGTCGATGATGAGTTTCCCCACATACAATATCGCCACCGGGATCGCCGACTTGGCAATCCGCAAAACGACATTCCCCAACATAATACCGGGACTCGTCTCCCAGACCAACCGAAAGAACCGCGGCAGATTTCCAAGCGCCTTGACCCGCTCCCTCCAGGTCAACGGCACATTTCCGGTTGTAGTTTTTGATCTCATTTATCCTCCAAAGGTCTTCTTTTTTTGCTACTTTCATTTTCGCCAACGATTACCCAACGCCAAACCACCCAATCAAGCACACGCCAAAACATTCGCGATGCCCTCAATCCCTCTCTCCAAACGACCTCTTGATATTGCATTCATTATCTTCTTTGGTGTCAACCTTTTCTTTATCACGTATATGGTCGATCTCGAACAGCTCGTCATCCCAAATGCCGATCATTTCACTTACCCCGGCTGGCCGCCAGCCGCCATGATCGACCTCGTTCACTGGTATGGTCACCACTTCGATCCTGTGCTGATCGCCAGACCCGCGTGGTGGCGCGCCACCATCTGGATCGACGCCGTCTTCTTCGGTCCATTCTACGCCGTCGCGATTTATGCCTACGCCAAAGGCCGAAACTGGATCCGGTTTGGCAGCATCATCTGGGCATCGGTAATGCTCACCAATGTTTTCATCATCCTTTTTGAAGAAGTCAAAGGCGAACATGCCTCCCCGCAGCTGCCCCGCGTCTTCCTCTCCAATGCCGCCTGGGTCATCTTCCCGATCCTTGTCCTCTATCGGATGTGGCGATCCCCATATCCCTTCACAAAATGACAAGCCTCAAAGTAAAATACGGCCCGACCGCTCTCATCGCCGGCGCCTCGCAAGGCCTCGGCGCCGCCTGGGCCCATGCCCTCGCCGCACAGGGTCTCAACCTCATCCTGATCGCCCGCCGCGAACCACTAGCCGAAATAACCCGCGAACTCACGCAAAAGTTCGGGATCGACATCCTCCCCCTCACCATTGACCTCGCCGCCGAAGACGCCAGCCAACAAATCATCGCAGCTACCACCGACAAAGACATCGACCTCCTTATTCTCAACGCCGCCGCCTCCCATATCGGCCCATTCCTTGCCACCGACCCGGCAACCCACCACCAGATCGCCGCCGTAAACATGCTCACCCCGCTTACCCTCCTCCACCATTACGGCAGTAAGATGGTCGAACGTCGCCGCGGCGGCATCATCCTCATGAGCTCCCTCGCCGGCCTCCAGGGTTCCGGCTACCTCGCCACCTACGCCGCCAGCAAGGCGTTCGGAAGGGTCCTCGCCGAATCCCTCTGGTATGAATGGCGCCCCTATAGCGTGGACGTCATCGCCTGCTGCGCAGGCGCCACGGCTACTCCCAACTACTTCGCCACCAACCCCGGCAAAGCCAGCCCCCTCGAACCCCACCCACAGGAGCCCGCAGCGGTCGTCGCCGAATGCCTTCGCCGGATCGGGACCACTCCCTCCTTTGTCAGCGGCTCCGCCAATAAATGGATAACCTTTTTTATGCAACATATACTTTCAAAGAAAGCAGCCATTCGAACGATGAGTGACGGGCTGCGGAAGATGTATCGCATCCTGCCTATACTCATCATAATTCCCCTCCTCCTCACTCCCGCCTGCCACGGACCGAATAACTCCGATACCCGTGACACCAGGGATACCCTCGCCGGCCTACCCTTCCGCAATCCCGCCCTCCCCATCGACCAGCGCGTAAACGACCTCGTTGGCCGGATGACCCTCGAAGAGAAGATCGGTCAGATGATGAACGCCGCTCCCGCCATCCCACGTCTCGGAGTCCCTGAATACAACTGGTGGAATGAATGCCTTCATGGCGTAGCCCGCGCCGGCCTCGCCACGGTATTCCCGCAGGCCATCGGCCTGGGTGCCGCCTGGGATGAAGACATGCAGTACCGAATTGCCACCGCGATCTCCGACGAAGCCCGCGCCAAACACCACGAGTTTGTCCGGAAAGGAAAGCGGCTGATCTATCAGGGTCTCACCTTCTGGTCCCCTAACATCAATATCTTCCGCGATCCGCGCTGGGGCCGCGGCCAGGAGACGTATGGCGAAGACCCCTGGCTCACCGGCCGCCTCGCCGTCCGGTTCATCAAAGGCCTTCAGGGTGATGACCCAAGATATTTCAAGACCATCGCCACCGTCAAACATTTCGCCGTTCATAGCGGCCCTGAACCGGAACGGCATTTCTTCGACGCCCATCCCGACGAGCGTGACTTCCGCGAGACCTATCTTCCCCAATTCGAAATGGGGGTCAGGGAAGGTGGCGCCTATTCCGTCATGTGCGCCTACAATCGCCTATACGGCCAGGCTTGCTGCGGCAGCAGCCGCTTGTTGAGCACGATCCTCCGCACCGAATGGGGTTTTCAGGGCTATGTCGTCTCTGACTGCGGCGCCATCGATGACATCTACCAGCATCATAAGATCGTTGCAACGCCCGACTCCGCCGGCGCTCTCGCCGTCAAATCCGGCTGTGACCTCGAATGCGCCACTACATTTATCCATCTGAAGGAAGCCGTAGCAAAAGGCCTCGTCACGGAACAGCAGATCGACACCGCCGTTAAGCGGCTCTTCACCGCCCGATTTAAGCTCGGCATGTTCGATCCCGCCGACAGCGTGAAGTATGCACAAATTCCCTATTCCGTTGTCGACAGCAGAAAGCATAAAGACCTCGCCCTCGAAGCAGCACGGAAGACCATCGTTCTGCTAAAGAACGACCATTCCGCCCTCCCCCTCGCGAAGACCCTCCGAACGATCGCCGTCATCGGCCCCAATGCCGACGACCCCAGCATGCTCCTCGGTAATTATAACGGGCTCCCTTCCCACGCGGTCACGCCCCTCGAAGGGATCCGCTCCAAATTGGGCGCGGCCAGGGTCCTCTACGCCAAAGGCTGCGACCTCGCCGAAGGCTTGCCCTCTTTCAGCCCCATCCCAGCCAGCGTCCTCTCCCACGACGACACTCCGGGCCTCAGGGCCGACTACTACAACGACACGGGTTTCACCGGCAAAATCTTATTCACGACCGTCGATTCCATACTCGACGCCAACTGGGGCGACGGCGCCCCGCGCAGCGATATGGACGATGACAATTTTGGCGTCAAATACAGCGGCGAGCTGACCCCCGATAAATCCGGCGTCTATCAGCTGGGCGTCATCACTACCTGTAAGGTCAGGCTCTACCTCGATGACAGCCTCATCGCCTTTACCAGTTACCACTTTCGGGATGAATACAATGACCCGCGCCTGCGTAAATCCATTTCGCTTACCCTCAAGGCAGGCCACAGCTACCGGCTGCGGGCAGCCGTCAGCGAATCCTATGGGGATGCCCGCGTCCAGCTCGTGTGGTGGCGCCAGGAACCTGCCCGCTCGGCGCAGCTGAAAGCCGAAGCCCTCGCCGTCGCCCGTCAGGCGGATGCCGTCATCCTCTGCATGGGCCTCTCCGCCCGCCTGGAGGGAGAAGAAATGGACGTGAATATCGACGGATTCAACCACGGCGACCGCACCAGCCTCGACCTGCCCAAGGTCCAGGAAGACCTGATCCGCGCCATCGCCGCCACCGGCAAACCCGTCACCCTCGTCCTTCTGACCGGCAGCGCCGTTTCCATCAACTGGGAAGATCAACACCTGCCTGCCATCATCGAAGCCTGGTACCCCGGTCAGGCCGGCGGAACCGCCATCGCGGACATCCTCTTCGGCGACTATAACCCCGCCGGCCGCCTGCCCGTCACGTTTTACCGCTCGGTTAAAGACCTTCCCGCCTTCGGCGATTACGCCATGGCCGGCCGTACCTATCGCTACTATAATGGCCACGTCCTCTACCCTTTCGGCTACGGTCTCAGCTACACGACGTTTCACTATGACAGCATCCAAACAATCTGGCCCCGCAACCTTCATGTCGGATATAACACCCTCTCCGTTCACGACAGCCTACACCTCTCCGTCAGGGTTACCAATACCGGCGCCATCGAAGGCGACGAAGTCGCCCAACTTTATGTCTCGGCCGAAGGCAGCAAGATTCCAGTCCCAATTTGTTCCTTGCGCGGCTTTCAACGTATCCACCTTCAACCCGGACAATCCATGGTCCTGCATTTTACTGTCGCCCCCGATGCCTTCACCGTCATCGATGATCAAATGCGGCGCGTACCCCTGTCCGGAACTTACGGCATCTCCATCGGCGGCGGTTGCCATCCAATTACCCTCAAGAACATGAACTCATTTTACGATGGTTATGCCTCTACATCGGATATCGCTTATACATCCATTACTTTGTTCTAATTTGCCAATTCATGACCCGTCTTCAACGGCCATTTCACCAAACAACAAGCCGGGAGCGCCTGGCAATATTTCTCTACCACTCCGAAATAACCATTCATTCGTTAGTCCGCAATTTTTACTTCCGGCATCTCATATTTTCTAAGTATGGTGATCATTCTTTTTCTGGTTGCGCCCAAAGAGCCAAAAAAGTCTCTGATCGCATTTCCATATGACCGGATACTGTTAGCAAATAATAATACGCCTTTATGACCTGCATTGTCAACAAAGATCTTATATCGATAAATGCTCCATTCGACTAAATCAACTCTTGGAGAACCTTGGCTCAATACGAAATCCAGTATGTACTCCGTTGAGTCCGAATTTTGTATCAGCATATAGTTAATGACCGGGTTATTTATCTTCATGTTTTCGAGTTGACGGATCTTTAACGACACAACTTCCTCGAGTGTAAAAGTATCGGTGAGCACGTCGATAAAGACCATTCTAGAAAAGTGTTCGATATCATCGCCAGTAGGAATGTATTCCTGTTTAAAATAATGACTATTTGGATGAGAACTCCAGGCCAAATTGTAATGAGTGTTGTCCAGGTTTATAGGACCAGGGACATTTAGGTAATCTTTTGCCGTATCAATAAAATCATGATCTGGAATGCCAAAGGAGAAATGACCTGAAAAAATTAAACAAACAGAAATCAAAGTTTTTATACTACGGCTATTCATATTAAGCATACTTGTAATTAACAAAATAAACAAAAAAACAGAAGGAAAAAGGAAAACATTTCTCCATGGTGTATCTTTATCCGCCCGGCAACATCGTAAATACTCAAACGACTGCACCAATATGACCACGCCCGGATTTTCGATATTTTTTTTGCTGCTATCCTTTCGGATCCTGGCCCAGCAACCCGACTGGCTAAACGCCCCTACCAACCAACCAGCGAACGTTTTTGTATCCGGGAAGAATATTGTGCTGGAGAACGGACTCGTCAGAAGGACATTCCGGTTGCAACCCAACCTTGCCTGCACCGATTATACCAATCTGACCAATGGCCAGCAGCTTTTGCGTGCCATAAAGCCGGAGGCAAGAGTAGTGATAGATGGAAAGGAATACGAAATTGGCGGCCTGGAGGGACAGAAGGAAAATGCGTATTTGCTCCCGGAGTGGGTGGACAGCATGCACGCCGGGAAAGCTGACTTTCTGCTAAGTAGCTACAATATAACTGAGCTAACACCTTTCTTGCATTGGCGATGTGCCACCTGGGCAATGAACAGCCGGCAGGCAAAGGGAAAGCAGGTGGACTTTATCTTCGTTTCGGGCGAAAAGGAATTGGCCGGCATCCGCGTCGTCGTGCATTATGAGCTATATGATGGTCTTCCACTGATCGTGAAATGGGTCTCCGTCGAAAACAGGGCCCAAAAGGTTATCCGGGTGGACAGGGTAGTCAACGAAGTGCTGGGATTGGTGGAAGAGGAAAGTGCCGTTGTCGGTTCGACAAGAGAAATGAAAAAACAGCATGGCATCTACGTTGAGACCAATTATGCCTTCAATAACGCCATGCGATACGACATCAGTGATCAGACTACGCATTGGAAGGCCGACTCCGCCTATATATCCCAGGTGAACTATGATTTACAGACTCCTTGCTTGCTTGAAGTATATCCCGAAAAGGTGTCGGGAATTGAGTTGCGGCCCGGTGAGGATTTCAAATCGGTGAGAACGCACGAATTGTTGATGGACAGTTATGACCGCCAGCGCAGGGGCCTGATGATCAAACGCATGTACCGGACGGTAGCGCCCTGGACGACCCAAAACCCGATCTTTATGCACCTGGTCAGCCGCAATGACGATGAGGTTCGCAGAGCCGTGGACCAGTGTGTAGCCACCGGCTATGAAGCGGTGATCCTTAGCTTTGGGAGCCATCTGAATATGGAGGACAGTTCCGCGGCGAACATCGCACGTTGGTCAGGGCTTGCCACTTATGCGCACCGGAAAGGAATATTATTGGGAGGATATTCTTTGTTCAGTAGCAGACGCATCAGCGATGAGGATGACGTTATTGATCCCATAACGGGGAAGCCGGGGGGAGCCTTTTTTGGCAACGCTCCCTGTTTTGGTAGCAAATGGGGATTGGCCTACCGGGATAAGATCAAATATTTTTTTGAGAAGACAGGGTTTGATATCTGGGAAAACGATGGCCCTTACCCCGGCGATGTATGCGCCTCCACCACCCATCCGGGACACAAAGGACTAGACGATTCGCAGTGGCGGCAGATGGAGATACAAAAGGAGTTGTACCATTGGCTAAATGCAAGGGGCGTTTACATCAATGCGCCTGATTGGTATTTCCTGGATGGTACAAATAAGATAGGGCTCGGCTACCGGGAAGTGAACTTCTCATTACCCCGGGAACAACAGTTGATTTTGAACCGCCAGAATATTTACGATGGCCTCTTTGAAAAGACCGGGTCGATGTCATGGGGGTTTGTCCCGCTGACAAAATACCAGGGAGGAGGGACAGACGCTGTGCTGGAGCCGTTGGCGGAACATCTCAAGGACTATAAGCAGTTGATGGTTGAATACTATGGAGCCGGCGTACAAGCTTGCTACCGGGGGCCAAGACTTTATGACACCGATACGACCAGAAAGATGGTGACGGACATTATAAATTGGTATAAGGCCCACCGGGAAATTTTAAATTCCGATGTGATAGAACTGCGCCGCGCGGACGGACGGGATTGGGATGGTTTTATGCATGTGAATCCGGCACTTGCCGAGCGCGGATTGATCATGCTTTATAATCCAACCCACCAAGGTATGACAAAGACGATCAATATCCCGTTATACTATGCCGGTCTCACAAAAGAGGCTACGATTTATGATCAGGAAGGAAGGTCAAAGAAATATCTCCTTGACCGGAACTACGAAGTTTCTTTTACATTTACGATAAGGGCTGAGGACTATTGCTGGTTTATCGTAAAATGATCGATCTAAAGTATCTTTACGCCCTATGATTAAGAAATCGTTGCTGCTGGCGGCGCTTCTCCCCATCCTGTTGGTTAGCAATTCCTGTCACCGGCAGGAAAAGTCGATTGCTCAACAAGACGATCCCTCCCGGGATACCGTCGCCTACCTCAACCCCGGTCTCCCCATCGACCAGCGTGTAAATGACCTCGTTAGCCGCATGACCCTCGACGAGAAGATCGGCCAGATGATGAACGCCGCTCCGGCGATCCCCCGCCTCCATATCGCCGCCTATAACTGGTGGAACGAGAGCCTCCATGGCGTCGCCCGCGCCGGCCTCGCCACCGTTTACCCCCAGGCCATCGGCCTCGCCGCAGCCTGGGACGAAGACATGCAATTCCGCATGGCGACTGCCATCTCCGATGAGGCTCGCGCCAAATACAACGATTTCATCCGCCAGGATAAACACGATCTCTACGAAGGTCTCACCTTCTTCTCTCCCAATATCAACATCTTCCGCGACCCCCGCTGGGGCCGGGGCCAGGAGACCTATGGTGAAGACCCCTTCCTTACCGGCCGACTCGCCGTCCAATTCATCAAGGGCATGCAAGGCGACGACCCTAAATACTTTAAGACCATCGCGACAGTCAAACACTTCGCCGTACATAGCGGCCCCGAATCCGAACGCCATTTCTTCGACGCCCGCCCCGACGAACGTGACTTCCGCGAGACCTATCTCCCGCAATTCGAGATGGGTATCAAGGAAGGCAAAGCCTTCTCCGTCATGTGCGCCTACAACCGCCTTTATGGCCAGGCCTGCTGCGGTAGCAGCCGCCTGCTTACTACCATCCTTCGCAACGAGTGGGACTTTAAAGGTTACGTCGTGTCCGACTGCGGCGCCATCGACGACATCTACGAACGCCACAAGATCGTCACCACCGCAGACTCAGCGGCCGTCCTCGCCGTGAAATCCGGCTGCGACCTCGAATGCCTCAACACCTTCGCCCATCTCAAAGAAGCGGCTGGAAAAAAACTGATCACCGAACAGGAGATCGATGTCGCCATCAAAAGACTGTTCACCGCCCGCATGAAGCTCGGCATGTTCGATCCCGCCGACAGCGTAAAATACAATAGTATACCCTATTCCGTTGTCGATAGCAAAGAGCACCAGCAACTCGCGCTCGAGACCGCACACAAGTCCATTGTCCTGCTAAAGAACGACCACTCCGCTCTCCCCCTCGCAAAAACGCTCCACACCATCGCCGTCATCGGGCCCAACGCCGACGACTCCTCCCTACTCCTGGGTAACTACAACGGTACCCCGTCCTACACCATCACCCCGCTTCAGGGCATCCGGCAAAAGCTGGGCCCTCAATCCACCGTCCTGTACGCCAAAGGTTGCGAGCTCGCAGCCGGTCTGCCCCACCCCGTTTCCGCCGCCCGAATGAGGGATACCGCTCTCCGCATTGCCCGTCAGGCCGACGTCGTCGTTCTCTTCATGGGACTGTCACCCCGCCTCGAAGGCGAAGAACTGAAGCTCAATCTCCCCGGCTTCAAAGGCGGCGACCGAACCACCCTCGACCTGCCGAAAGAACAGGAAGACCTCATCCACGCCATCGCCGCCACCGGTAAGCCCGTCATCCTCATTTTACTCAACGGCAGCGCGGTCTCCGTCAATTGGGAAGACCAGCACCTCCCCGCCATCATCGAAGCCTGGTACCCCGGCCAGGAAGGCGGCGCCGCCATCGCAGATGTGCTTTTCGGCGACTACAACCCTGCCGGCCGTCTCCCGGTCACCTTTTACCACTCCATTAACGACCTACCTAACTTCGGCGATTATGCCATGGCTGGTCGTACCTATCGCTACTATAAAGACCCTGTCCTCTATCCATTCGGTTACGGCCTCAGCTATACCGGCTTCCACTACGACAGCCTCCAGATCGAAAAAGCCGTCGCCCCCGGAGACAGCCTCCATCTTTCCGTCCATGTCGCCAATACCGGTCACGTTGAAGGCGATGAAATAGCCCAGATCTATATCTCGGCCCTCGATGCGCCTGTTCCCGTTCCCATCCGGTCCCTCCGGGCCCTTCGCCGCATCCACCTCCGACCGGGCCAGGCCGATATTCTCCATTTCGCCGTCGCTCCCGATGCCTTCACCGTCATCGACGATAAGATGCAACGGGTACCCCTATACGGAAAATACAGCATTTCTGCAGGCGGCGGCCAGCCCGATACTACCCGCGCCACCACCTCGAACACCATAACCATCACGGCCAGCATCCCAAACAAAGCTTCATAATCTAAAGCCATGAAAAGTTTTCATCTCTTTTTCACCCCCCTCATCCTCGCACTGATGTCCTCCTGCCACAACCCGGCCGGCCACATCCCCGCCGCCGATACCCCCGCCGCCGACACCGCCGCGAATAAACCCATCCGCCTCGTCACGCTCGACCCCGGCCATTTCCACGCCGCCCTGGTCCAGAAGTCCATGTACGCCGACGTCGACTCCAATGTATACGTCTACGCGCCTCCCGGCCCCGATGTAAAATCTCATCTTGGAATAATCAGCTCCTACAATACCCGGGGAAAGGATCCCACCACATGGAATGAGCACGTATATACCGGCGACAGATATGTGCAGCAGATGATCAACGATAAAAAAGGTAATACCGTCGTGCTCGCCGGCAACAACCACGAGAAGACGACCTATATTCAACGGTCCCTGGAAGCCGGCTTCAACGTTCTCGCCGACAAACCGATGGTCATCGACGACCAGGCCTTCGGTCAGCTGCGTCAGGCATTCGACACGGCGGCTGCCAGAAACCTTGTTCTCTATGATATTATGACGGAACGCTATGAGATCACCAGCATCCTCCAACGCGAACTGGCTGCCATGCCCGCCGTCTACGGCACACAGCAGCCGGGTAACCCGCAGGATCCCGGAGTCGTCGCCTCCAGCATCCATCGGTGGTATAAGTCCGTCTCCGGCAGGGCGCTTACCCGCCCGGCGTGGTTCTTCGATATTTCCCAGCAAGGTGAAGGTATCGTCGATGTCATGACCCATCTCGTCGACCTCGTCCAATGGGGCTGCTTCCCGGACCAAACCTTGGATTATACAAAAGATATTCAGGTCGACCATGCCCGCCACTGGACGACCGATCTCACCCTCACCCAGTTCAAGACCATCACCGGCTTCGATCGATTCCCGGACTTCCTGGAGAAATATTCCGATCACAAAAGGGATACCGTACTAAAGATCTACGCCAACGGCGAGATCGATTACCGCCTCAAAGGCATTTGCGTCAAAACCACCGTCACCTGGACCTACGATGCCCCGCCCGGCGCCGGCGACACCTACACCTCTCTGGCGCGCGGCACCAAGGCAAATCTCGTCATCCTCCAAGACACCGCGCAGCACTACCAACCCACCCTGTATATCGAACCGCTTGCCGCTGACCCCGCATACGAACAAACGCTGACCGCTCAATTTGCCAACCTTCAGGCAAAATATCCCGGCATCACCCTTCAGAAGAAAGGCCCCCGCTGGGAGGTCATTATTCCCGATCACTACAAGGAAGGTCATGAAGCCCATTTCGCCCGCGTCACCGCAAAATTCCTCGGGTTCATCAAAGACCACAATATGCCCGCGTGGGAGGTACCCAATATGATCTCCAAATATTACACCACAACCAAAGGCCTCGAACTGGCCAAACTAAATCATTGATCGAATGAAATCAGCGCTGCTTGCCATCCTCACACTCACCGCCATCTGCGGCCTCGCCCAACCTACCCCGGGGCAGCCTGCCGCGCTCGCCCAACCCGACACCCTCACCGCCCAGGTTGCCCCCTATCCCGGCCCCAGCGGTCATATCATCAGCGGTTCAACCCACGACCTTTCGCTCCTGGATATCCGAACCCTAAGCATAAAGGCCGCGATCATGCTGTCCGGCAAGCCCGACACCGCGGACCAGCTTCTGATCATCAAAGACGGCGACCTCAATCTGACCATCCGGGACAGTTCCGCCGCGCTCGGCCCCGGCAGTGTCGCCCTTATCCCCGCCGGCGTCTCCTATAGCCTCGAAGCACAACGATCGACTTTCTACCGGTTTAGGTTCAGGTCCCGGCACGAAGCAAATCCCGCCGATAACAACAAGACCTTCTTTATCCTTACCTGGTCCGCTATGCCCGTCCAGCACACCGCCAAAGGCGAAACCCGCCAGATCTTCAGTCAACCTACTCCCTGGCTTTCGAAGATCGACCTTCATGCCACGACCCTAAACCCGGGCGAAGTCAGCCACCCGCCCCATGTCCACCGCTCAGAAGAGATCATCCTCATGCGCACCGGCCACGTGCAGGAGTATATCAACGGGAAACACTATCCCGCCACCGAAGGTGATCTCATCTTTCTCCCCTCCGGCAACCCCCATGCCCTCGAGAACACCGGCAGCGAACGCGCGGAATATTTTGCCCTGCAATGGCAGCCGTAGTCCCCGGCTCCCCAATACCCCGGGCATCACGTCCCCAATACCACTGACTTTCAAGCCGTAACGCCCCGGTCCACCTGCGATACCCCTGCTCCCCACCCACAATACCCCGGGGCATTTGATCGTTTATATGAAAACCCGTACCGTGAAAACCCATTGCGCTACCCTTGCGTTCCTGGCCTTTTTTATTCCCGCATTTTCGCAAGGACAGGACAAACTACAGGAATACCCCTGGTTCATTACCGATCGGATCTATACAAGTGACAGTACTGCCGCCGCAATCCTCGAATACCACGATAGTAAACGGTCCATAGGCTTCATCAGCCAGGACGGGTCCCTGCAGAAGGAAATTCCCCTTAAAGGTGCCAATATCCTCGGCCTGGGCAAATGGAATGGCAATATCCTCTGCTTCTATACCGAAGAGAAGGAAAATACCCGCCACAAGGACATCCATGCCGTCGTGGTGGACGGCAACACCCAAACCCTCGTAACCGACAAAGTGATTTATACCAATCCTGGTAACCGCCAGCTCGATATGGCTATGGGTAATGATGCGGAAGGAAATTTTCACCACCTGCTCATCCGCAGTACGGATTTCAGAGCGGGGTTTATGCATCCGGTCGAGTGGTATAGCGAAAGCATCCAGCGAACGACCGGTCTGGCAGAATTGCAGCTTTCCGATCAATTAGAACCCGCAGTAAAAGAGCTGTCAAGCGTAGGCATCGGCGGCGATTTCATGAGCAGCTTCACCGATGACAAAGGCCAGCTGACCTTGCTGTTCTTCCAAAAGAAGCAGCTCATCGCGGAAAGATTCAGCGCCGAAGGACAGCTCCAGCAGACCCTCACAACGCCACTCGATTACACTCCAAACGGGATCGCCTTCGTTAAAGACTGGATCGGTCAACTCGATCCGGCCAACGGCAACATCCTCACGTTTAATATTGTCCATGGTGGGCGGCAAAAATATTTTTCGCTGTTTGTCTTTGATTTTGACGCCAGGGCGATTGTTTTCCAGCAAAAGGAAGAGCTGAGTAATAACTATATCCGCGCGCTCAGCAACAACCCTGATCTGACCAACACCAGACACTTCGAGCCGGCAGATAACCTCAAACCGGTAAATATCACCTATGCGAACGACAGGATGGTCGTATTTCACGAGATCACGTCTGAATGGTGCCCGCCCAACAACGGACCATGCACCCTAAAGGCAGAAGGTATCATCGCTACGGTGTATGACCGGCAGCAATACCGCCCGGTCCACCAGTTTTTTCTCGATCGCTGGGAGGAAGCAAAGTTTGAAGTTGGCCGTGATATCTCCTGCACCGTCCGGGATGGAAAGATCCATCTGTTCGGCTGTCAAAATATCAGCAACACCAACAATAAATATGATAATTTCTATTACGTGATCGACCCGGAGAAAGGCATCGCCGAAAAGAAGACGGCGAATGGGGACCCGAGCCCACAGCCCGACCCGATTGATGCCAGGAACATCATGTGGTTTCGTGACGGCATCCTGAGAGTAAGCGCCGGCGGAAGGGAATATGCGGACTCGCAACCTCACTCCTGCCTGGTAAAGATCAGTTACTAAACGGCCGATTCCGCCCTCGATCCCCGCCGATCCCTGCTGATTCCCGCTTCTATCCCCCTCGATCCTTGCCGATTCCCGCTTCTATCCCCCTCGATCCTTGCCGATTCCCGCTTCTATCCCCCTCGATCCTTGCCGATTCCCTAATTTTGCGGGGTGAAGCCGAAACTATTAAAAGTCCCCCGCACCCCCGCTCACTCCTTCAGCGTTCGGGAAGACCGGGACCCTTTCATCAATAACCGCTGGCACTACCATGTCGAAGTGGAACTGATCTTCTTTCATGAGGGCAGCGGCACCCAGTTCGTCGGCGACCACATCAAACGCTTTCAGGCCGGTGATATCATCCTCGTTGGATCCAATCTCCCGCATTACTGGCGTTATGATGACGTCTACTTCAACGAGACCGAACCGCAGCCGGTCCACTCCACCGTCATTCATTTCTCTGAGAATTTCTGGGGCGGCGCCTTTCTCGATCTGCCCGAGACCAAACCGATCCGCAACCTGCTGGAAAAGGCGCGCCGCGGTATCCTCCTTCATGCCGATAAGAATGAAAGGATACCCAACCACATCGGGAAGATCCGACTTGCCGATGGGATCGGCCGGATCACCGCGCTGATCGAATGTCTGTCCGCATTTGCCGCCTCCGATAGCCTCCAGCTCCTCTCCTCCATCGGCTTCCGCCCCGATTTCTCGGAAGCGGAGAACGACCGGATCAACGCGATCTACGATTATACGTTCCGCCATTTCTCCGGGAAGATCTACCTCAACCACGTCGCCGCCATCGCCGGCCTGGTCCCTAACTCTTTTTGCCGCTATTTCAAATCCCGGACCGGCAAGACCTACACCCAGTTCCTCACCGAGATCCGCATCGGCCATGCCTGCAAGCTCCTGCTCGACAACCGGATCAGCATCAAACAGCTTTGCTTCGAAAGCGGCTTCTCCAATTTCACCAGCTTCCACAAGAGCTTTCGCTTTATTACTGGCAAGACCCCGCAGTCTTATCAGCGAGAACATGGAATAGCATAACAAACTTCTACACCTTCCGCACCCGGCCCGATCCGCTCGTGGTCACCGAGCTGAGTGACCCATTACCGGAATAATGCACGCCGCCTGACCCCGAAACGACCGCCGACAGCATCTTGTCCACATGGATCTCGACAAGTCCCGACCCGCTCATGTCGACCTTAGCCTCGTCCGTTGTCAAACCGTCCGCATGCAACCCGCCCGAGCCGCTCATCGTGATATCCGTCATACCCGTCTTCCCTTTGAGCTTCACCGCCCCGGACCCGCTCATCGTCACCTCGAGTTTCGCCCCGTCTATACTTGCGGTAAGACCACCCGACCCGCTCGACGTCACCGCTACGTGACTACCCGTCAATGAACCATCCACCTCCATTAAACCCGATCCGCTCATATCCACCGCCGTAAGTGTCTTGGCCGTCACATAAATATCGATCTTGCCCCCGAAACGGTACGGATGCGAGCCCTCCCGCCACCGAATCTCCAAATGACCATTCTCTACCTTTGTTTCGATCTTGCTGGCCTGTTCCACATCCGCTCCTACAATTTTCAGACTTTCCGTCCCATCGATTTTCACATGCACCGCAAACGAACCCGAGTTCCCGATACTGGAAAAACCCGAGACAGACCTTACCTGCTCCTGTTGAGCCGAGACCGTCCCCATTACCCCCATCGCCGCAATCAGTATGACCCCTGTGTGTTTCATAACTTAGTATTTTATAGCAAAGACGCTCCCTTCCTGAAGAATGTTGCATTGCGCCTACAACTGGCAACCCGCCAGCCTGAAAAATCACAACTGATTAATTGACAAAAATTTACTTTTGTGAAAACTACCCGGATCAATGCCCAATGACATCAAATGCCCGAACTGCGGCCATTCCTTCCCTATGGAAGAAGCCGTAGCCGAAGAATATAAAAAAGACCTCCGCGACCGGATGCAAACCTTCATCCGCGACAAGGAAAAGGAATTCCAAAAGAAAGCGGAACAACAGGAAGCTCTCTTCGCCGGCAAACTGGATGAGGAACGTCGCCGAATCCAGGCTGCTACCGAACAATCCCTGCGCAAATCAATAGCCGGCGATTTTGAGAACCAGCTGCGTCTCCTCGAAACAGCAAACAAGGACACCGAAGAAAAACTCCGCACGGCACGCGGCCGCGAGCTTGAATTCCTCAAAAAAGAGCAAGACCTTAAAAACAAGGAAGCCGAGCTCGAACTGTCTGTCCAACGCCTCCTTCAGGAAGAGCGCATCCGCCTCTCCGAAGAGATCCGCCAGCTTGAAAGCCAAAAGACCGCCGCACGAGAGACCGATTACCAGATGAAGTTGAAGGAGCTCGAAAAACAGCTCGATGACCAGAAAAAGCTCGCCGTGGAAATGGAGCGCCGCGCCGAAGAAATGAAACGCAAAGCCGAACAGGGGTCGATGCAGCTGCAAGGCGAAGTCCAGGAGCTCGCCCTGGAAGAGCTGCTCCGCGCCGCATTCCCCTTCGATGCCATCACCGAAGTCGGTAAAGGCGTCAGGGGCGCCGACTGCATCCAGATCGTCCGCAATAACTTCGGCCAGGAATGCGGAAAGATCATCTATGAAAGCAAACGCACCCACTCCTTCTCCCCCGACTGGATCGAAAAGCTCAAATCCGACATGCGCGGCCAGGGCGCCGCTATCGCCGTCATCGTCACCCAAACCATGCCCAAGGATATGGATCGCTTCGGCGAACGGAACGGTGTCTATATCTGCTCCTTTGCAGAAGCCGGCGCACTCGCCCACATCCTCCGCAACGGCCTCATCCAGGTCTACAATGCCGCCAAATCACAGGACAATAAGGGCGATAAAATGCAGCTGCTATACGATTACCTTACTGCGGGCGAATTTGCGGAACAGTGGAAAGCCATCCGTGAAGGGTTCCATTCCATGCGCCAATCCATCCAACGCGAACGCGATACGATGGAACGCCTCTGGAAAGCAAGGGAGAAACAACTCGAAAAGGTCCTGCTGAACGCGGCCCATATCCGCGGCTCCATCGAAGGCATCGCCGGCAAAGACGCCATAGACATCAACCTGATCGACGACGGCTCCGACGAAGCCCTCCTCGACTAACCGCACCAACCCGCAAAAAAACCGCCCCCTTCGGCCGCCATGGCTTTAGCGAAAACGGCTAACTCACCACCCACGCCAGCGTTAACGCCTGTTCATCAAATATCCGCGCATCCAGGTCCAACAGGAGGATCTCATCCTTCTCGAATGCGAACGGAAGCTTGATCACGTCCCCCTCGATCCGGATACTCCCGGTCAACTGCATATGCAGCTTAAAATCCAGCTCTCCCCGCCCATACCACTTGAACAACGCCTCCTTCGCACTCCAGATCAGTGTCAGGAATTCCTGCTCCACCCGCCCCCGTAACCCCCATTGCTCCAGAAAAAAGGCATAATCCTCATTGAAAAGATCCATCTCACCGTCATTCAGGAACTTCTCCGCCACCCGCGTGATCCGCGGCGTCACCAATTCGATATCGACTCCCACCCTGCAAGTCCTGCTCACGATCGCCGCGGCATATGCGCCGCAATGCGAAATTGAAAAATGATAAATGTCCCCAGCCAAAAAAGGTTGCCTTGTATCCGCAATGAGGATTTCATCCACCGGGAAATCCGGGAAAAGACAGGTCAACAGATACCGGCCCGCCAAATGCTGACGCCGCTTGAACGGATGCGTCACATCCCTCTTGAGCGGCACCTTCTTTAAAAAGAAAGATTCCGTCTCCTCGATATGCCAAATCCCTAATTTTGTGTCCTGGTTGATATTATGTTGATAAAACAGCGGCATTTGTAATTTTATAATTGCATATTCGCAAACTTAACCAATTTAGACATGATCCTGTCCGACTCTCGCATCCTGGAAGAAATCGACAAAGGGACCATCAAAATTGTCCCCTACGACAGAAGCTGCCTGGGAAGCAATTCCTATGATGTTCACCTCGGAAAATGGTTGGCTACATATCGTGAGCATATTCTCGACGCAAAGAAACATAATGAGATCGAATATTTCGAGATCCCGGAAGAAGGTTTTGTCCTGTATCCGCATATCTTCTACCTCGGCGTCACCCATGAATATACCGAAACCCACGCCCACGTCCCCTTCCTCGAAGGCAAATCCTCAACCGGCCGCCTCGGCATCGATATCCATGCCACCGCCGGCAAGGGCGACGTCGGCTTTTGCGGTAACTGGACCCTCGAGATCTCCGTCAAACAACCCGTCAAAGTATATAAGGGAATGCCCATAGGACAGCTGATCTATTTTCCCGTAGACGGGGAGATCCTGGTCAAATACAACCAGAAAAAGAACGCCAAATACAACGGCCAGCCCGATAAACCCATCGAAAGCATGATGTGGAAAAATGTCTTTTAGTTGCTCGCGTAGGCATATTAATCCCTCGCGTAAGCATGTCAATCCCTCGCGTAAGCATGTTAATCCCGCACGTACGCATGTCAATCCCGCACGTACGCATGTTAATCCCTCGCGTACGCATGTCAATCCCGCACGTACGCATGGCTTAACTGATGCAAACGGCGCCAGAACGGTTCATCCCAGCCAAACTTCTTTTCAAAGGCGATCAGCCACGCCGTCACCTCGGAATAGGTAGTGATGCCTTTCGGTTGCCGGTTCGCCTGTAGATATCGGGAATAAGCCCTCCAGATCATAGGTTCGAGGGGGTTCTCATATCTCCGGCTAAACCGCTGCAACTCCCTCAGATCCTGCCGGACACCCGGATTAAGCTTCGTCCTCAGGGATAACGCCCATGCCGAATCGCGGAAATACAATTCCCGTATAGCATAGCCATAAAGGTCCAGATACGTCGAATACCGGACCGCCGGATCGGATGACTCCCGGCAGGCGAGGAAGCCGATGAAATTAGCCTCGTTTTCCTTGGCATACCCTAATTGATGGCCCATCTCATGACAAGCGGTATACGGTAACGTAAAGTCGGGGTCCAGCACATTGACCTGAGCTTCTCCGGTGAACGGATTGTAATATCCGGCAAATCCGATGTATAATCCCGGATAGCTGAACAGCGAAGCCTTGACCGAGCGAACCCGGTATGCAAACCGCGGATCCACGATGGCCAGGCTATCATAGGCCCCGACGGCATCGGTCCGCAAGAAGGAAGTTCGGCTGAACCGGTACCTGTCTGGCCTCGCAACGGTATCAAGTGCATTAAGATCTTTTACGATCAACTCCGTCAGCCGCCCGAGATCCTCGGTATGGTAAGGCAGCACCTGCAATTGCAGTTCGTCGGCTATGCCCAGCCGGTCGTAATTCAACCCCCACAAAAGGTTGAACAACACATAGACCCACAGCCCCACAAATACCACCCGACGAAGCCCCCGCACCAACCAGCCTCGCGAAAGTTCCCGCCGTACCAGCTTCCTGATCGACCGGATAATCCAGACCATCACGACCACAAAAACCGCCCCATACAGCAAGTCGCCCACACTAAACGGGATCCAACCAAACAGTACCCGCTGTGTCCACGCGATCACCGGATAGATCCCCCGTGAATAATATTTCTCCACTGCTCCGGGAAAAAACGAAAACACCTTGATAAAGGCGGCCGCCCCAAGCAAATAAGCCCATGTAATTTTAGGCCGAACCCCGTTCTGTTTGGACATACCCGCTAAAAATAGGCTAAATTGCCTTTCTATGAATGCGGAGACACTCGATTTTAACAAGAATGAAGATGCAATTCGCCTCGCAGTCAGCGGCTGGAGGAACCGGTTGGAAAAGATCATGCTGGGCGGCGGAAAAGCGGCGACCGAAAAACAACACGAAAAAAACAAGCTTACCGCGCGCGAACGCATCCAATATCTCATCGACGAAGGTTCGGCTTTCATTGAGATCGGCGCCTTCGCCGGATTCGAAATGTACGAAGAGCAGGGCGGCTGCCCCGCCGGGGGCACCGTAGCCGGCCTCGGCTACGTCAGCGGCCGCCAATGCGTGATCCTTGCAAACGACCAAACCGTAAAAGCCGGCGCCTGGTTTCCCATTACCGGCAAAAAGAACCTCCGCCTTCAGGAGATCGCAATGGAAAACCGTTTGCCTGTCATTTATCTCGTCGACAGCGCCGGCGTCTATCTGCCCATGCAGGACGAGATCTTCCCGGATAAGGAACATTTTGGCCGCATCTTCCGCAACAACGCCCGGATGAGCGCCATGGGCATCACCCAGATCGCCGTCGTCCTGGGCCCCTGCGTCGCGGGCGGCGCCTACCTTCCTATTATGAGCGACGAGACCCTTATGGTCGAAGGCAACGGCTCCATCTTCCTGGCCGGCCCCTACCTCGTAAAAGCCGCCATCGGGGAGCAGATCGACGCGGAAACCCTGGGCGGCGCCGTTACCCATACCGAGATCTCCGGGATCGCCGACTATAAATTCGCCACCGAACAGGAATGCCTCGACCACGTTCGCAAGATCATGAGCAAACTGGGCCATACCCCAGCCGTCGTCTTCGACCACTCCGAACCGAAAACTCCCCTGTACCCCGCGGAAGACCTCTATGGCCTTTTCCCCGCAGACGCTACACGCCCCTACGACATGACGGAGGTCATCCGCCGCATCGTCGACGATTCGGCATTCGAGCAGTTCAAGGAAGACTACGGCAAGACCATCCTCTGCGGCTACGCCCGTATTGAAGGCTGGGCCGTCGGCATCGTCGCCAACCAGCGCAGGATGGTCAAAACGCGAAAGGGTGAGGTACAAATGGGCGGTGTGATCTATAACGACAGCGCCGACAAGGCGGCCCGTTTTATCATGAACTGTAACCAGAAAAGAATTCCGCTCGTTTTCCTGCAGGACGTCACCGGATTTATGGTCGGCTCCCGCAGCGAGCACGCCGGAATTATCAAGGACGGCGCCAAGATGGTCAATGCCGTCGCCAACTCGGTCGTCCCCAAGTTCACCATTATCATCGGCAACTCATACGGCGCAGGCAATTACGCGATGTGCGGAAAAGCATATGATCCCCGATTTATCTACGCCTGGCCTACCGCCCGCATCGCCGTCATGGGCGGCGAACAGGCCGCCAAAACGCTCCTCCAGATCCAGGTCGGAGCCCTGAAAGCCAAAGGAAAAGTGATCGATCCGGCCGAAGAAAAAAAACTGCTCGACGAAATCAAAAGCCGCTATGACCGGCAAACTTCTCCCTACTACGCCGCCGCACGGCTTTGGGTAGACGCCATCATCGACCCCATCGATACCCGCCGCGTTCTCGCTGAAGCGCTAAAGGCCGCCGCTCATAATCCACATATACCCGACTTCAACCCCGGAGTCATCCAGGTCTGAATGCCTGCGCCCGATCTTCCAAACAGTCACCGCGATCTTTGCCGCCTCAATCCTATCTTTGTCACATGACCAGCGAGCTCACCATGTACACCGACGGCGCCTCCCGCGGCAACCCCGGCCCCGGCGGCTATGGAACCATCCTGTTCTGGGGCGGACACCGCAAGGAACTCTCCGCCGGCTATCGGTATACAACCAATAACCGGATGGAACTGATGGCCGTCATCGCCGGCCTTGAAGCCCTCAAACGCGGCAACCTGAAGATTACCGTCTACTCCGATAGCCAATACATCGTCAAAGCCATCGAAGAAGGATGGCTCAAGAACTGGATCGCTACCAACTTCAAAGGAGGAAAAAAGAATAAAGACCTCTGGCTGCATTATCACGAACTGGCCCGCAAGTATACCATCCGCTTCGTCTGGGTGCGGGGCCACGCCGATAACCCCTACAACAATCGCTGCGATGAGCTCGCCACCGCCGCCGCCGATGGCACAAGCCTGCTCATCGACGAAGAATTCGAGAAGGAAGCCCGCACCTAAACCTTGACTATCGGCACCGCCGCTCTATAAAGCACAACATCCGCATTGGCTTTCAATTCAAACTTACCATGATATAACGCCGCGAAACATTCCCCCCTCCCTCTGCTGAACGCCGCCCCCCCTTCCTCAATAACCCCGAGCCGGCCCTCCATGACAATATATACCTCCGGGGAATGCGCCTTAACCGTCACCGCCTCGCCCGCACTCAGACTGATCCGGCTTAGCTCGAAGTCAGGGGCCGGGGTACCATAGACCGTGATATGACCCGCAGCCCGGTCACCTGCCAGGATGTGCGGATATGTCGCCTCAAACCGGATATGTTTCATGAGCTCCGGTACGTCCACATGCTTCGGCGTCAGCCCGCCGCGCAGCACATTATCCGAATTGGCCATGATCTCCACATTCTGCCCCTCCAGGTAGGCATGCGGCAACCCCGCATCCTGGAAAATAGCCTCCCCCGGCTGGAGATTCAGGAGGTTGAAGAAATAGATCGAAAAGATACCCCGGTCGATCCGCCCGCCCTGATTATAGGTCAGCGCCGCCCGGGCCGCCCAGAAATGCTCGTCGCTCCGGACCAACCCCCCGCCACCGTCCAATCCTCCATTCCGATAAAGCGGCAATATCCGGTCCAGCAACGGCTGCAAGACATCTTCCACCTCCGACTGCGGCATCTCCATAACGGTCTTGTATAGAAGCTGATAACCGCCTATCGAAAACACCGGGGTGAGGAAGTTCAGTTCCGGCGTATCCGCCAGTATCCGCATCAATTCCTCTTCCGGCTTGAACCCGTGCAACAGCCAGAACTCACTCAACGCCGCCATCAGCTCGGGTTTGTGATTGTCATCCTTGTAATTCCTGTCCGGCGCATTCAAGTCAACGCCCCGCTTGTTCTCCGCCGCAAACTCCTCCTCCGCCGCCTTTTTTGAAGGGTGGACCTGTATAGACAACATATCTTTTACATCCAGGATCTTCAACAAATATGGCAGCCGGCCAAACCGCTCCGCCGTATACGGCCCCAGCCTCTCCACCGGCCGTTCCCGGATAAATTGGTTGAGCGGGACCTTCCCGTTCAGCATCTCCCCGCCGGTCCCCTCCAACGTCGCCGACGCGTTATCGTGCGCCCCCATCCAATATTCCGCAAACGGCTTGTGTTCCTGATTGTCCACCGACAACAATCCCGGAAGATAGTCAGCGCCTCCCCATGCATAATGTTGAATCCTCCCTTTCAGCTTATAAACTTTACGGTCTTGTCCCATATTCTTTTTATAAATTACAAGGATGATGCCACATATCGGAACGGGTGAGAAAGGAGAAAAGCTGGCCGCGGAATGGTTGACCGCCAACGGCTTCCAAATACTCCACCGCAACTGGCGTCATGGTCGCTACGAAGTTGATCTCATCGCCGGAAAGGAAGATACAATTCACATCGTTGAAGTCAAATGCCGCCGCTCGAACGCATACGGTTCGCCGGAACAAAGCGTAAACCGCCGGAAGATCGATCATCTCCTCCGGGGCGCGCAGGGCTGGCTTCTCAATCACCCGGGTCATACCCGTATCCAATTCGATGTACTCGCCATCACCCTCCGAAAAGACGCCAATCCGGAATATTTTCTTTTTGAAGACGTTTACCTGTAACCCGTGCCAGGCCCGCCTATGCCAATCCCCCAAAACCATACATCCGCCCCCGCTTCCCCGCCGCTCCATCAAATCACCTGACTTCACCACCATTCCCCAACCGCTCCATCAACCCCTCCACCAGCCGGTACGTCGCGGGACAATACTCGACGTTCTGTTTGTACATGTGCATATAATCCGCATTCATCTTCTTGTGATGATGCGGGAAACCCGCACAGTCCTGCGGCCGGACTTCGTAGATATTGCACAGGTTCGTTTTCGGGTCCAGGAACTGACAAGGCTGTTTTACATTCATCCAATCCCCCGTCTTATCCTTATACAGCCACTTGGCACGAAACGCTTTCTCCGTCATCCCCAGATGCGCGGAGATCCGTCGGATGTCCTTCCGCGTATACGTCGGCGACATCGTTTTGCAGCAATTGGCGCAATCCAGGCAGCCCGTTCGCTGCCACGCCTCCTTGTCGGCCTCCGCAGCCAATCGTTTTAAGTCCCGCGGGGCCTTCTTCTCCAACCGGGTTAGAAAATTTCTCATCCGCCGCCTGGACCGACTGACCTGCTGTCTGAATGATCGTAGATTAACCGTAATAGCCATACCTGCAAATATGCCGCAATCACCGCGAGTAACAAAACAATTTTTTCGGCTACCTTCGCCCCATGTGGGAACCCTACAAGAAAGGTTTCAAGGCCTGGCTCCAGCTCGAGAAATCCCTCTCGGACAACTCCATCGAAGCCTACCTGCACGATATCGACAAGCTCACCCAATACCTCCAGACCACCGGTGACCTCAAAGCTCCCGACAACGTCGCGCTGAATGACCTCCAGGCCTTCCTGCGCTGGATCGCCTCAATCGGCCTCAATGCGGCATCTCAGGCCCGCGTTCTCTCCGGCATCCGCTCCTTTTATAAATACTGCTTCATCGAACAGATCGTCCGCCAGGACCCGACTATTCTCCTGGAATCCCCCCGACTAAAACGCGCACTCCCAGATATCCTGAGCTTCGACGAGATCGAAAAGATCATCGCGCAGATCGACCACAGCAAACCGGAAGGCGACCGCAACCAGGCCATCCTTGAGACCATGTACAGCTGCGGACTTCGCGTCAGCGAAGTCGTCAACCTCCGCATCTCCTGCCTCCACCTCGACGTTGGCTATATCCGCGTGATCGGCAAAGGCGACAAGGAACGGCTCGTACCTATCGGCAGCGAAGCGATCAAACATATCCGAATCTATCGCCAGGGGACCCGCGTGCACATCGCCATCAAACCCGGCCATGAAGATATCCTGTTCCTCAACCGCCGCGGCAGTCGCCTTAGCCGGGTCATGATCTTCCTGCTGCTCAAAGACCTCGCGGCACAAGCCGGGATAGGCAAGAACATTTCCCCGCACACTTTCCGCCATTCCTTCGCCACCCACCTCGTCGAAGGCGGCGCCGACCTTCGCGCCGTCCAGGAAATGCTCGGCCATGAGAGCATTACAACCACGGAGATCTATACCCACCTCGACCGCGAATTCCTCCGCGAGACCCTTCACCGCTATCACCCCGCCTTCCGCCGCCATTAGCCCCATCCCTCCCCCTCCCCGCACTGCCGGAAATTTTCCTTATTTTGAGTAGGTTATCCCCCCGGACTTTGACCTTTCTCACCAGCATATCATCCAATGGAAAGGACGCCGACCCGAGCGACCTGGAACTGGTTGCTGCCTACCGATCCTCCAAAGACCTCAAAGTCCTAGCCCTGCTCTATCAACGTTATCTTGATCTCTTATTTGGCGTTTGTCTCAAATACTTGGGAGAGAATGAGTTAGCAAAAGACTCCGTCATGGAGATCTTTGAGGAGCTGGCTGCCAAACTGATCCGGCATGAAGTCGCCAACTTTAAAGCCTGGCTATATACGCTGGCTAAAAATCACTGCCTGATGCAATTGCGATCATCCAGCCGGATCAAGGTCCACCCCTTCGATCCCGAACTTGTGCAAACAGCCGAAGAATTGCATCTCTACGATAAAATCGAAAAGGAAGCCCGGCTGGACCGACTATCCGATTGCGTCGATACCCTTGCCGCCGATCAGAAGACCGTCGTCAGCCTTTTCTATCTTGAGAATAAATGCTATAAGGAAATTGAAACGATCACCGGCTATGATTGGAATAAAGTCCGCAGCCTGATCCAGAACGGGAGACGCAACCTTCGCATCTGTATGCAGCGGTACGACAAGGAACAAGCTCCCGCCACGATCCAAAACCCGCCGGCCACGATCCAAAACCCGCCGGCCAAGATCCAAATCCCGCCGGCCACGATCCCAATACCCCCGGCCACAATCGCAAACCCGCCCCCGTTATAAAACGAATGAGCACGAACAAAAATAACATCTCTTACTCCGCTTCGGATATCGAAAAATATCGGAAAGGGGAGCTTTCTGCCGGGGAAATGCACGACCTCGAGCAGGCAGCCCTTGACGACCCTTTCCTCGCCGACGCGATCGAAGGGCTGATCCGGCATCCGGTCTCCCGGCAAGACCTCACCGACCTTCAGGATAGGTTGAACAAGATCGTCACCGAAGACACCCGCCGCGCAGCGATCTTGCTCATGCGACGCCGGATCACCATCGCCGCCACTCTTATCCTGCTCGTCGGGATCGGCTTCACTTTCCTCTACCGCTATCCCAAGCACGCACAACGAGCCTCGCAACCCGCCGTCACCGCCAATACCCCGCCCGCAGTCCAATTCAAGGCTTCGACCGACGAAGCCGACAGCACCCGCATCGCATTCACCCAACCCCGAGTCGCCCGATCTACCCAACCCCGAACAACCCGAACTTCCCAATCCACTCCAACCCGCCGCCACCGCCTCCCCGCCGCCAGTAATAGCACTGCCATCGCAAGCGCCTCCCCACCGCCTGTTGGGCAATCTGTCCGGCCAGCCATGCTCCCCGCGACGGTCATTTCGAATGACGATAAACAAAAGTCCGCAGGGGACACTATAACCCTCCCTTCACAGAAAAAAGATCGGTCGGCCGCGCTATTCTTAAATTTCCGCCCCACCGAACCCATTGTCTACTTTGGAAAGGTCCTCGATATCAACAACCGCCCGCTTGCCGGTGCCTCCCTCACCCTAAAGGGCAACTTTCAATACGCCGCCACAACGGATGATAAGGGCTTATTCAAGCTCAGCGTGCCCCGGGCCGATTCTACCCTCCAGCTGACCGTTTCGCTGATTGGTTACAACCAGACCTCCCTAAACCTCAACAGTTTCAGCACCGAATCCAGCACCAGCAATGTCATTTTCCTGAAGCCAAGAAACGCCAGCCTCGACGAAGTCGTCGTCACCGGGTACGGCGCGGAACGTAAGATGATGCAAGCTACTGCCCCCGCCGTAAGCGACGAACAACTGGATACCAATTGGATTAGCGCTACCCCCGTGATCGGTCGTAATGCCTATCTCCAGTATCTCCGGCTGACAAAAGGAAAACTGGGTCTTGACTCCACCGTCACGGGTACGGAAACCGTCTCCTTTATCGTCTCGCGCGACGGCTCCCTGTCTTCCTATAAAATTGAACAATCCTTATCCCCCGCACACGATGCCGCCATCATCCGCCTCGTCACCGATGGCCCCGCCTGGCGCCTCATCCGCAACAAAAAGGTCCGTGCAGCCGTCACCGTCAACTTCTGATCGGATTCCCGTAATTTCGAGTCCTCAAAAACAAGCCATCATGCAAAAGATTCCGCTATTGTTTGCCATCTGCTCCACGATCCTTTTTTCTTCCTCCGCCCAGGTCCTCCACACACCCGCCCCCTCTGTCCCTCAATTCATCCGCCAGGATTTCGGGCTCTCGACCATCGAACTCTCCTACTCCCGGCCCGGCGTAAAAGGCCGCAAGATCTTCGGCGACCTCGTCCCCTTTGGTAAAGTCTGGCGCACCGGCGCTAACCAGGCTACCACGCTGACCTTCGGCGACACCGTAAACATCGGCGGCGCCACCATCCTTCCGGGCAAATATGGCCTGCTGACCATCCCCGGCGCCTCTGAATGGACGTTCATCATCACCCGCCAGACCGACGTCACAAGCGCCGCAGCCTATAAGCAGGATCAGGACATCGTCCGCGTCCAGGCTTCCCCGCATCCGCTCCCTTTCTCCGTCGAGACCTTCACCATCGAATTTTCCAATCTCACCTCCAGCTCCTGTAACCTGGATCTCCTCTGGGACAACGTCGCCGTCGGCATCCCCATCAGTACAAATACCGACGCGAAAGTCATGGAACAGATTGCGACCATCATGAACCGGGATACCCACCCTTACTATCAGGCCGCCCTCTATTACCTGGAAAATGGAAAGGACCTCAACAAAGCGCTGGAATGGTTTGACAAGACCATCGCACAGGAACCCGCCAACTTCTTTTTCATCTACCAGAAAGCGCGTACCCTGGCGAAGCTCGGCCGCAAACAGGAAGCCATAGCCGCCGCAAAGCAGTCCATGGAATTCGCTAAACAAAACAATAACAACGATTATGTCGCGCTGAACCAGAAGCTGATCGATTCCCTGCAATAACGCCGCCGCAGCCGCCGGGGCCCCACCACAGCCACCCGTGCCCCACAGGTCGATCTATCGTTCCCGTCCCTCCAGCAGGGATATAACGATTTCCTTATAGCTCCTGCCAATGGGGATTTGTTTGCCGCCGATCTCAACCTCCGTCGCGGTGAAAGCAGCTATTTTATTTTTGGCGACGATAAAGGAACGGTGCACCCGCACCAGATTGTCCTTTGACAGCAATTCCTCCAGCTCAGTGATATGATATTTGACCAAAATGCTCTTATCCAGTGTCGTGATCCGGACATACTCCCGCACACTCTCGATGAAAAGGATCTCATCGATATAGACTTTTACCCGCTTTTTTCCGACATTAAAATAGACATGCTTCCGCTCCGTTGCCGCGACGGCCGGCGGTTCGGCAGGATGCGCGCGGTTCGTCTGGTTCATCTTACCCACTGCCTTCAGGAACCGGTTAAAACGTATTGGTTTTAATAAATAATCGATCACCCCGACATCGAAACCCTCAAGCGCATATTCTTTATAGGCAGAGGTGATGATGACGCTCGGCGGGGCCTTAAGAGATTCCAGGAAATCCAACCCTTTCAGCTTAGGTAGATGAATGTCCAGGAAGATCAGGTCGATCTTCTCCGTCTGCAAGACCTCCATGGCATAAATGGCGTCCGAGCAAACGCTTTTCAGCTCCAGGAAAGGGACCTGGCTGATATAATCGACAAGGATCTCGGCCGCCAGCGGTTCGTCCTCTACGACAAGACAATTATATTTCAACATGGCTTTCCAGATTGAGTGAAAGACTTACCCGGAAAAAATGCGCTTCCTCCCGGATATCCAGGTCATAGTCTTTATAGGTCAGCTCAAGCCGCCTCCGGACATTGACCAGCCCGATATTATTATTCTTATGGGACGACTCGCGCGGACCGTCGTCCTTGGAATTCTCTACCCTGTATTCAAGCCGCCCCCGATTTACCCGGATTTCGATATCTACATATGACTCGAACCGGCTTTCGCTGATCCCGTGCTTAAACGCATTTTCGATAAAGGGTAACAGCAGAAGAGGCGTGATCTGATAATTTTCCGCATCGAGCGTTTTGGTAAACTTCACCGTCAGCCGATGGTCATACCGCATTCTTTCCAGTTCAAGGTAATCTCCCAGCACCTTGATCTCCTCGATCAGCGGGATCGTCGGATCGCTCGACTCATATAGGATGAACCGCAGCAGTTCGGACAATTTCATCACCACCTCCGCGGTATCATCCGATTTCTTACGCGCCAGCGCGTACACGTTATTCAGCGTATTCAGCAGAAAATGTGGACTTGTCTGCTGGCGAAGGAATTTCAGCTCCGCCTCCAGCTTCTCCCGGATCAGATGTTTTTCGTTTTCCTTTACCCTCATCTGGATCATCCCAAACTTGAGGGCGGTCGCGACCCCCGCGACGAAACCGATATCCATCATAGCGGCGAAGATGCCCCTGAGGGATACCAGATCCGTCGGACTGGGCCGATGATAAACCTGCGGAAAGATCAGGTAAAAGGCGATCACCCGGTACACGAAGATCGAGATCAGGAAGACGATGACGATTTCTCCCACGATCCGCGCGATCGGATATTTCCCCGCCACGATCCGGGGCACTGATACTTCCAAAAGAAAATAGGTGAAGAGGAATTTAGCGACGAGGCAAAGCAGAGCATCCATCAGTGCCTTCCAGAACGGTCCGCTGCCGATCGCACTTTCCGGCCCGGCCCATATCATCCCAACGATGGCGTCCTGCAAGGTATAGACCACCCAGAAGGTAACATGTAAGAGAATCCGCTTCATTTCCATCAAAAATCGGAAAAAAAGCCAGCTTTCCTATGTCACTCGCCACATTCGTTCAATCAACCGTTTCAACCCGACCAACAGCATTTTTCACCTCCCTAACAGCAGATACCGTCCTTCCGGCAGTCTTTTGTCCGCGATTTAAGCCGTTGGTGTGCCCCAGTACGTTTTCTGTGACAACATGCAGCCCTTTGCTTTTCCCCGCGGTCATAACCCGTAAACCAGAACACGCACTGTTTACATATACGCACACTTGAGAGACCGCCCCTCTCCGCTGTGGAACGCAGTGGGTGGGGCGGCTCCGTTTTTATTCACTTCGCAAACTCTTCACCGGATTACCCATCGCGGCCCGGATCGCCTGATAGCTCACCGTCCCAAGCGCGATCACCAGCGCCGCCAATCCACCCGCCGCAAACATCCAGACCCCTACCGGCAGCCGGTAGGCATAATCCTCCACCCAGTCCTGAACGAAATACCACGCCAGCGGAACCGCGATCAGGAACGCGAGCCCAACCAGCAACACAAACTCCCGCGTGAACAAATACACGATATGACCGACCGTCGCCCCCAAAACTTTCCGTATCCCCACCTCCTTCAACCGCTGCGCTGCCATGAAACTTGCCAGCCCATACAACCCCAGACAGCTCAGGAAGATCGCGATCGACGCGAATATGGTGTAGAAGGTCGACAGCTTCATTTCCTCCGCGTAATAGCTGGCGATCCGATCGTCCAGGAACTGATACTCAAATACATAATCCGGATATACCTCACTCCAGATCCGCCCGATCGCCCCAATCGTCGTCGCCATGTCCAGCCCATCCATCTTAATGCCTGCCGAATTCAACCCCCTCGGATTATATCTCATAAGTACCGCACCCGCGATGCTCCCCGTATCTTTCAGCGATGTAGATAAGAAATTCTGTACGACCCCCACAATAGGGCCCTTGTCCCGGCCCATATCGATCTGCTTGCCCAGGACCTCGTCTGCGCGTGCAAATCCCAGGTTCTTCACCATAGACTCATTGACAAGGAACTCTCTGATCGAATCGGTCCGCGTTATATTCCGGCCCGCCACAAGGCGCATGGAATACGTAGCCAGATAGTCGGCATCGATATACATATTCATCGCATTGAAAGGCTCTTCCTTTGGTCGATGATCGAAAGCGAAACTCGTCCACCAGATATCGTCATTGGCCGGCGCGCTGCTGTTGAAGCTTACCGCCCGGACATCTTTTAACGCCAGTAGCCGGTTGCGCACATAACCCAATTTGCTTTTGCTAAGGCTGTCATGAGGAAATTGCACTGTCACGACCGCCGACTGGTCAAAACCCATTGGCGCATGCAGGAAATAGTTCAGTTGCCGGACAACCAACAATGTTCCGATGATCAGCGCCTGTGCGATCACAAATTGTAATACCACCAACCCGCGCCTCAAGGTCAAACCCCGGTTGCTCCGCGCCATCAACTTGGCTTTCAACGCCGTGATCGGCTTAAAAGCCGACATCACCAGCGCCGGATAGAACCCCGCCAGCAGCGTGACTCCCGCCAGCGTCGCCCCAAGGAACAACAATACCTCCCGCTTCCCGAACAAATCCACCGACATCGGTATCTCTAACACCTTACTGATCGGGACCAGCAACAGACAAGTCAACAAAACAGACAGCAATTCGCCGCCGACGACAAGCAGCCCGGTCTCCAGCATGAACTGCGCCCGCAGTTGCCCCCGGCCCCCGCCAAGCACTTTTCTCACCCCCACCTCCTTGGCCCGGTTCACCGCCTGCGCCGTGGAAATATTGACGAAGTTGACGCATGCGATTAGCAGAATAAAGGAAGCGATGAGCCAAAGACTGTGGATACGCGCGTCTGTGATCGTCTTCCCGCTCAGATTACCTGCCTTTTCATTATAATGAACATGGGCCATCGGCTCCACGATCTGCGTGTTCTTATTATCCTTAGACCGATATTTCTTTGAAAAAGCGCTCAGCTGCCGGTTGACCGATGCCGAATCCGCGCCCGCCGGCAAAAGCACATAACACTCATGCGAATCATTGAGCGACCACCAGTCCGTCCCTCCGGCGAAATTCAGAACCGCATACGGAAAAACAACATCCAGCTTGAAATCTGTATTCGAAGGCGGATCGGCCATAATGCCCGTTACCTTGCACGGGTTGGACCACCCAAGCGGGTGGATCAGGCGCCCCATCGCCTTATGCCAGTCTCCAAAATACCGTTCCGCCGTGCTCCTGCTCAATACCACCGACAGTTGCTCACTTAACGCCTTATCAGGATCGCCTGCCAGCCAGGGGAAATCAAAAATATGGAAGAATGCCGGATCTACAGCGAAAGCCCCGTCCTTCTCCTTAAATGCCTTTTCCGCCTTCCCTGCACCATCCACCGTATTGAGTTGGAAATCCGTAAACGAAAAAATACCCGTCACCTTCCAGTCCGGAAAATCATGCTCCAGCGCCGATGGCATCGGATAAGGTACAGAAGCCGCAGCCTTATCATCCGGCTTATCGCCCTTCGTCAGAATACGATAAATGTTCGCTTTTTTCGAATGAAAGGCGTCATAACTTTCCTGATACCGGATATAGAGGAAGATCACCAGGAAAACGGTAATGCCCACGCCCAACCCGGCAACCGTAAGGATCGAATAGACCCTATTTGCCCTCAGATTTCTGAAAGCGGTCTTGAAGAAATGGAGCAGCATAGAGGGGGAATTTACCGGAAACGCCGCAGGAACGATGCCGGTTTAGCATTCGATTGATCATCAAAACGTTGCCCTAAAGTCCCCGGCCGTTTCTGTCCGCTTTCGATACAGCGCTTGTTCGGCCGAAATTCAATTGCAACATCTCACTCAGCACCACTACTCCCACCGCCCCCACGACATTATACCAAAGAAAGCCCAGCGGCACGATTCCTTTCTTACCCAACACCCCCAACACGATCACCCCGATCTCGACGATCACCGCACTGATGAACACCGCCCGCCCCCCCGTCCCCCGGCGAAAGAACGCCACCAGGAACACCCCCAGGATCACCCCGTAGAAGAGCGAACCCAACACATTCACCGCCTCGATCAAACTGTTCCCGACATTATACGCCAGCTGCGCCATCGCCACGCAGAAGACCCCCCACACGAGCGTATACCACTGCGACAACCTGTATTCCCTTTCCGGCGGGATCGGCGCCCGCGCAAACCGCCGGTGAAAATCCACGATCGTACACGAAGCCAGGGAATTCAAGGTCGCCGCGATCGATCCCCAGGCCGCCAGCACGATCACCGCGATCAACAGCCCGATCAACCCCACCGGCAGATAGTCGGTCACAAACCGCAGAAAGATATAATTCGTATCGTTCGAATCCCCGCCCACCGCCGGATCATCCAGCCACCGCTTGACCGTCGCCCGGTCCGCAACCTGTGTCCTCTCCAGTTGAACCTCCCGGCCGCCAGGTTCCCCGGCCGCCTTCAACCTTGCCCGCTCCCCCGCATCATATCGCGCCAGCAGGACCGCCGCCGAATCCTTATACTTAGACTGCTCCAGCTTGGCAATCTGGGACTGATTAAAAAATACCGGCCGCGGATGATATTGGTAAAAAGCAAAAACCATCACCCCCAACAACAGGATCATGAACTGCATCGGCACCTTTACCAACCCGTTCAGAAGCAACCCGAGCCGGCTCTCGCTCGTCGATCGCGCCGTCAGATATCGCCCCACCTGCGATTGATCCGCACCGAAATAAGATAACTGAAGGAAAAAACCACCGATGATCCCGCTGAGCAGATTGTACCGGTCATTCCAATCAAAGCCTCCCCCCGGCCGGAAGCCCGTCGTGATAACATTCATCTTACCCGCTTTCCCACCGATATGCAGTACTTCCGAAAGACCCACACCCGCGGGTAACCCGCGAACAACCATGTAACCCGCGATCGCCATCCCGCTAAAAATAATGATCATCTGTAGCTGCTGCGTATACGCTATCGCCTTGGCCCCGCCGCTGACCGTATAAATGACCAGCAACCCACCCATGAAAACATTCGTCCAAAGGATATTCCAGCCCAGCAGCGAAGACAGGATGATGGAAGGCGCAGCGATACTGATCCCCGTCGAAATCCCGCGCTGCAATAAGAAAAGAAGGGAAGTGAGCGTCCTGGTTTTCAGATCGAACCGCTGCTCGAGGTATTCATAGGCCGTGTATACCTTCAACCGGCGAAAGACCGGCACGAAGCTCGCACACACGACGATCATCGCCAGCGGCAGTCCGAAATAATATTGCACGAACCGCATCCCATCCGTATACGCCTGACCCGGCGCCGACAGAAAAGTAACCGCACTCGCCTGCGTGCCCATGATGCCCAGCAGGACCATATACCACGGCACCATACGGTTCGACAGGATATACCCGTCCAGATCCCGGGTGGTCCGGCTCTTATACAATCCATAGGCAATGATCGCCAGTAACGTCAGCGCCAATACGATCCAATCCGGCCGGCTCATGAAAAATGTTTGGTCAGGAAATAGAACACCCCGATACACAACAGCAGGAATCCGGCCACCAGCATATACCAGTAACTCCACTTCTTAAAGAGCGGCACCTTTTCATCGGAGAACTGTTCACGCTCCATAAAGTATTGTATTATCTCTTTCTGTTCGAGATCAGCGACGCCACCAACAACCCGATCCCCAGCCCGATCAACAACCCGATCGTTACCCGCTTGATCAATTCACCCAGCACCAACCCAATGACTATAGCGATCAGGACCGCCGTATCCCTTCGTCGATTCATATTATTTCAAAAGCCTTTCTTATGGTTCAATGCAATAATATTCGCCATCAGCCGGTAAGCGCCCGGCACGCCCGCCGGCAGCTCCCGGAAGAATACCAGCCCCGTATACACGAATACCCCCTTTCCGTAATTGGCAATGATCAGGCTGCCCTTCTGCTCGCTCTCGCCGGGGTCAGCCATCGACAGCACTTCCTTGTAAGCCGTATCCACCTGACCCGCGAAATAGATCCCCCGCTCCTGGATCCAGCCGGAAAAGTCATCGTCCGTTATGGTGTTGGGGAAATGCAAGACCTTATGATCCGGCAGTGGGAAATTCACCTTTGCCGTTTCATCCGTGACCCGGATGTTCGACACCGCAAACGGATACGGTCCGATCGTCGTCTTCATCTGACCAAGATCACCCCGGTTGTATTGCACGATAAAGTTGCCGCCATCTTTCACATATTCCATCAGCACCCCATGCCGCCCCGCCAGCCAGGGACGTACATCGTACGCCCGCACCCCCGCAATGATCGCATCGAACTGCTGCAGATAGGTCGCCGATGCCAGATCCCTTTCTCTCAGCGTCACCACTTCATACCCCATTTGCCGTAACGCCTCCGGTACTTTGTCACCTGCCCCCTCGATATACCCGATCCGATGACCCGATGTCTTGATATCAGCGATCATGAACTTCTCGGTGGCCGGCTTGAAGTAGTCGATCCGCGGGATGTGTTCATAGGAAATCGTCGTTAATTCCTCCGCCGTATCCTTATGCCCATTCTCATCGAATATCCCATCTACCGAAACGACCGCCGTACCCTGCGCCGCCGGTTTCGCCATCCAGGACGGATCACCCGCCGCCCCGCCGCCAACGCCTTGTATCGACAAGGCCGGCGCAGGCGTTAACCCCAGCACAGGCGGACGCCCATGCCCCGTTCGGTCCTGCACTGCGGCACTGAACTCCTTTTTCTCGCCATCCCCAAATACCAGCAACTCCGGATCAAACTGCGCCGTCGCCCGCGGCAGGACCGTAAGCGGTTCATACAATTCGCCCTTGACCGGATCTGTATATTTATATTGGACCGGTCGCATAAATCCGATCTCCTCATGATCCACCGTCAGGCGGAAATAGACTTCATATGCAGGATCGACCTGGGGATTACCGATAAGCCATTGTGGCCACACATTGAAATGCCCCGGCGACATCGGCTCTGTCAGCCAATAGGGCTGCGTAAGCGGCTTTCGCGGCGACACAAATACAGACCGGGTGAAAAAGAAATTCTTATCCGGCTCCAGCTTCTGATTGAGGTTCGTGTCAAGATCAGCTCTGAATAACTTACCATCCGGATGCCCGGCCAGAACCCTATAATCCGCCACCATCGACCAGGGTGCGCTCACCTTCACGCTATTTACCGTGATGTCTGCACCCAGCCGGTCATTCATTGCAAAAGTGATCGACAGGGAATCGCCCCTCACTGCATACGGCGCCCGCACCACCGCCTCCAGCCAAAGCCCGCTGCAATCCGCGATCAGTTCCCTAATCTCCTGCAGTTTTTTCCCAACCCAATATCCATCCGGCAGCTGCGCGATCTTATCATAGAGCATCACCAGCCCGTGTACACTTTTCTCCGGCGCCATCAAATCGAAATCCTTAACCACCTCGTCTACCATCGCGGTAATCTTCTCACCGCCTTCCACCCGGCTCCAATCCGTCGCCACACCTTCCATCGGGTCACCGTGCGCCGGATCGCCCGCCACCAGCGTAAAATAATCCATCGATTCGCCCCGCGCCGGTGTAAGCGCCGCCCCCTGACTTTTATGATTCGTCCGGCTGATCGCGGCCAGCTCCCCATAACTCTTTCCAAGGATCGGGTTAAACCCGCCGACATCGATCTTCATCTGGTCGTCGCTCGTTGTGTTGGCCCCAGGCCCAAAATTGAAAGAATTCCACAGCAGCCGCTTCGCTTTCCAGGGCTTGACCCCATCTTTGAGCTGCTCCGGGAACCGGCTGGGGTCCGCCGCGGCATCGAATGCCTCATGCGCCAACACCGCCGAAGCCGAATGATGCCCATGCCCGGCCCGGCTGTCCGGCGGGAACCGCGTGATGATCACATCCGGCTGAAACTTCCGGATCACCCACACGACATCACTGAGTATTTTTTCATGATCCCAGGTTTTCAACGCTTCCTCCGTCGACTTCGAGAACCCAAAGTCATACGCGCGAGTAAAAAACTGGTCCGCCCCATCCACCCGCCGCGCCGCCATCATCTCCTGCGTCCGGATCAAGCCTAACTCCACCCCCTGCTCATCCCCGATAAGGTTCTGGCCGCCATCCCCCCTGGTCATCGACAAATACCCCGTCCGATATAACCGGCCTTTCGCCATATAGGCGATCAACCGGGAATTCTCGTCATCCGGATGAGCCGCCACATACAACACCGAACCCAGTACATTCAATTTCTTCAGCCGTAAATAAATATCCGCTGACGTTACCGTCGCCGGCGCCTGTGCACAAACCCCCAACCCTCCGACCAACGCAGCCAAAACGAAAATAAGTACCCTATTCATAATCGCAAGATAAGCGCTTGAACCAATCCACCCCTTACCGTTCACAAAGTTCACTGCCCCACCAGGAATACCGCATTGCAAAACAACAATTTCCCGTTCTCCCAGAAGCTGCGGAAAAGCGGATCATCCGCCATATACACCACCTTCCCGCGTCCGAAATCCTGTACTCCGAAGATCAACCCATCCTTTAACCGCTCCTTTGCCTTATTGCCCGCGAAGCCGCTGACATAATTATCCTTTCGGATCACCCCCACGTTCCATCCATCCTCCCGGATAAACTCAAATGCATTCCCCCCCTGCTTCAACGTATAATAATGGTCCGGATACCCGAACGCCAGCGGATGCGTATTGTCCAGCTCCACCCGATAGATAGCCCCCGGTACGCTGTTCATTACCTCCTCCCGCTGCCGGTCATCATACCGGTGCAGCAGCGCGTAGTCTTCTTTCTGGTCTGCGTCAACCTTGGGTGCCTTCTCCTGTCCGCTCTCCGCTCCCTTTTCCTGGATACCCCATTCCCCCTTCACCAGCTGCGCCACCGCATCCTGCATCGCGATCAGCCGGCCCCCTTCCCGCACCCAGCCCTTCAACCCCTCAGCAATACCTTTATCCTCCAGTAACCGGTAATTGCCGTTCGGCAGGATCACCACATCGAAATTCTTCCAGGAGACCTGACGCACATCCGTTGCATTTAATAACGTGATCGGATAATGGAGCTCCTGCTCGAATAAATGCCAAACTTCCCCCGCATCTTCCGAATTCACCTGATCACCCGTCAGCATCGCCACCCGTGGCGGATGCACCATCCGGACAAGGTCACTCCCAAGATCCGGGCCCTTGTCCACAAACCCGGAGGCGATGGATGAAAGCCCCACTCCCAGGTCTTTCGCATTGTCCGCCACCCAGTCCCATAACCGGGGTCCAAGCTCCCCATTGCCGGCAGGAGTGATCAGCAAAGTTCCGCGATCATAAATACTCCCGCCAGACTGGAACGGACGCTCCACAAATCGTACTTTCACCCCCTTCCGCAACAGCTGACAAAGTAATTCCGCGCTGTTCAGTCCCGCCCAGCGCACCGCATAAGCATAGACCGAATCCGACACCCCAACTCCACCGGCCCCCTTCGACACCCCAACTCCACCGGCCCCCTTCGGCACCCCAACTCCGCCAGCCCCGCTCGCGCCCGCGACATAATTGTTTAGCCCATAGGCTTGCAACCCATATACATAAGGCACCGACCAGGCCGTAATATCGTAAGTGACCGAATCGCTGATCCTCGACTGGCGCTCCAACAGCACCCGAAGCAGATTTGACTTCGGTTGGTTTGCATTGATCACAATATCCCCTCCCGCGCTTCGGAAAGAAGCCATCCTTCCCGTTTCGTAACTCAATCCCAGATAGGTCGCCTCCGGCGCATACACCCATTGGATCCGGTTCCTGTCCAGGAGTCGCTTCAGCCGCTGCAGCCGGTCCCCGAATGAATCGCTTCGGATATAATAGGCCTTGAACTCTCCGCCGGGATGTCCGACCGCATCTTCGAAATAGGTATGGAATTCTTTTATTAAGCGACCCGCATGCTGTGACGCGACCTCGATCGTCGATAATCCGGTCATATAATGATGCTCCAGCCGGTCCGCCAGCCGCAGCGTATCCCCATCGCTGGTCTGCACCGCCAGCCCCGCACTGATCCCCCCCTGCTCGAACGTCATCCCGATCGCGCCGTTATAGGTCGGATAGGTATCGCCATAGCTGGGATAGAAGAGATCGAATTCCTGCTTGGTGAAGAACAGCCATCCATGATGGTCGAAATACTTTGCGTTGTTCTTCCCGATCAGCACCTGGAATTCGCGCTGCCAGGGCGTGATCACCTCATGATAAGGCTCCGCCGCCGGCGCGAAATAATAAGGACTGTTCCACCCCTGCTCATGATAATCCACATGAACCTGCGGCAGCCAGTCATTGTATTGCTCCAGTCTTTTCTGCGTTTCGACCTGCGTCTGCCACGCCCAGTCCCGGTTGAGATCGAAATTGTAATGATTGCTCCGCCCGCGCGGCCACGGTTCCCGATGCTCCCGGGCCTGCGGATCGGGGTTAGGAACCTGCCCAACCACCCCGTTATACCAGTTGACGTAACGGTCACGCCCATCCGGATTTATGCAGGGGTCGATCACGACAATTGCATTCTTCAGCCAGACGGCCGGCCCGCCACCCATCATCTGCATCTCATCCCCGTCCCCCCTTCCTCCGCTCACCAGCTCATACATGGTCTTCATCGCCGCCTCCGAACTCGCCGGCTCATTCCCATGCACATTGTAGGACAACCAAACGATCACCGGTCCGTGCTCATCTGCCGCCACCCCATCCTTCAAGACCCCGGCCAACCGCAGATTGTTCTGCCGGATCGCCTCCAGCCGCTGCAAATTCGCGGGTGTCCCGATGAAGGCCAGTAGCAGCGGCCGCCCCTCGTATGTCCTCCCATACTCCTTCAACAGCATCCGGTCCGGCGCCTCCTTCGCCACCTCCCTGAAATAGGCGACAATCTTATCATGCGGCGTGAAATGACTCCCAAGCGGATAACCCAGGAATTGCTGCGGCGACTGGACCTCCTGGCCGCGCACCCCAACAACGACAAAAATTAAAAAGGAAATGTATAGCAGTCTCATAACCGATAAATGTAAGACAACCACCCAATACAAAAAAATGGTACCTTTCGGCTAAAAGCATTTCGACCATGAACAGGAGGCAAATCCTTTACAGCCTTTATTCTCTTCTTCCAGCCCTGCTCGCCCAATTTATCTGCATCGCCCAGGAGTCACCCTACGCCTCCAAACAAACCCCGTATTCCTACACCATCGAACGAAAGGTCGAAGTGACCCATGGTGCCGTCGTCTCCGCCCACCCGCTGGCCAGCGCCGCCGGACTGACTATGCTGCGAAAAGGCGGCAACGCAATTGACGCAGCCATCGCCACTCAACTGGCCCTCGCCGTCGTCTACCCCGCGGCAGGCAACATCGGCGGCGGCGGATTCATGATCGCACATCTCGCCAGAAATCCCAACGCCAAATCAACACCCGCCCACAAGACGTCAGGCCCCGCCAAAGCCGGCGCCCCCAACGCCACTCCTGCAGGCACCAATGGTTATAACGTCGCCCTCGATTTCCGCGAAAAAGCCCCCGCCGCCGCTACCCGCGACATGTACCTCGACCACTCGGGTAACCCCGTCCAGGGCCTTAGCGAGAACGGCCATCTCGCCTCCGGCGTACCCGGAACCATCGCCGGCATCTTCGCCGAACTCAAATACGCAAAACTGCCCTTCGCCCAACTCATTCAACCCGCGATCGACCTGGCCGAGAAAGGCTTTGCCATCACGGAATCCGAAGCCCACAGCCTCAATGCCACCCGCATCGCCTTTTCAAAATACAACACCATCCAGCCCGTGTTTGTCAAAGACGGTAGCTGGAAAGCCGGCGATACCCTCATCCAGAAAGACCTCGCGAAGACCCTCCGCCTCATCCGTGACCATGGCGCCAAAGGCTTCTACGAAGGCGAGACCGCCCAGCTCATCCTGGCCGAAATGAAACGCGGTAAAGGTATCATCACCGCCGCTGACCTTGAGAACTATAAAGCCATCGAACGTACCCCCACCATCTTCCCCTACCATGGCCATACCATCGTTACTATGCCCCTCCCCAGCAGTGGCGGCGTCGTCCTCCAGCAGATGCTAAAAATGGTCGAAGACCAACCCCTCGCCAGCTACGGATTCGAATCGGTCAAAGCCGTTCACCTCATGACCGAAGTGGAGCGCCTCGCATATGCCGACCGCGCGCAATACCTCGGCGACGGGGATTATTATACCGTACCCGTCGACACGCTTGTCAGCGCCGCTTACTTGCAGCGCCGCCTCGCCCAGATCCCGCCGGCCAAAGCCGGCAAGAGCTCCGACATCAAAGCCGGCGTCCTTTCACCCGCCAGCGAAGAGACTACCCACCTCGATGTCGTCGACGCCCAGGGAAACGCCGTTTCCATCACGACCACCCTTAACGGAGGGTACGGAAACCATGTTGTCGTCGGCGGCGCCGGCTTTTTCCTGAATAATGAGATGGACGACTTCAGCATCAAACCCGGTGTCCCCAATATGTACGGCGCCGTCGGGACCGAAGCCAATTCCATCGTGCCCGGCAAACGAATGCTTAGCTCCATGTCCCCCACGATCGTGCTCGATAACGGAAAGGTATCCCTCGTCGTCGGCACCCCCGGCGGGACCACCATCACCACTTCCGTCTTTCAAACCCTCGTCGACATCCTCGACTTCCACCTCAGCCCTGAAGACGCCGTCAACCAACCCAAGTTCCACCACCAATGGCTGCCGGACGATATCTTCGTGGAACCAGGTTTCTCCATAGCCGTGCAGGACAGCCTCAAAGTGATGGGCTATCTCGTCGCCCAACGCGGAAGCATTGGCCGCACCGAAGTCATTCAGCTGAAACCGGATCATAAGATTATTGCCATCGGTGACCGCCGCGGCGACGACACGGCCGTTGGATACTGATTTTCGACGTACCTTCACCCATCACCTCACAAATTCTTTCATGAACTCAATCGGCGCCATCTATCTGGACTCGGCCATCCGACGATTGCTGACCTATAAGACTCTTGGCGATTCAACCTTCGCTCAGCTGGAAGAAAACGACTTCCATTACGTTCCCAACCCAGAATCCAATTCCATCGCCGTTATCATCCGCCACCTCCACGGCAACATGCTTAGCCGCTGGACCAACTTCCTCACCGAAGACGGCGAGAAACCCGACCGCAACCGGGATGCCGAATTCATCCCGCCTCCCCTCGGAAAGGACGCCGTGATCGCCCTCTGGGAAGAAGGCTGGAATTGCCTCCTCACCGCTCTCCGCGCCCTGCGCGATCAGGACCTGGTCAAGACCATCACCATCCGCCATGAGCCGCTCATCGTCATCGACGCCATCAACCGGCAGTTGGCCCACTATCCCCATCACGTCGGCCAAATCGTCTATATCGGCAAGATGATCCGCAACGAGAAATGGCAAAGCCTCTCCATACCCAGAGGCGCCTCCGAGACAGCTAACCGCCAAATGAAGGAAATTCACTTAAAAGACCATAAATGACCCGCCCCTTGCTAAACTTTTCTCAAACAAGCAAGTCCAACCGAAAAAAATCGTTCTTTGGTACTGAATTTGCACATTCCCGTCAACACCACCTGTAAATTATTTTTGTACACCCTTGAAAGAAATAGCCCCTGAGAAAGATCTGGAAAATACTCCGTAATACATTACTAATTCTTATACTATTATTAGTCTCAGGATGGGTCCTTATCCAGCTACCCCCCGTCCAGAACTGGCTTGTCTCCCGGGTGACCACCCGCCTATCCAAAGACCTCAACACCACCGTCACCGTCGGCAGCGTCAACTTCTCTCCATTCAATAAAATGCTCCTCAATGATGCCCTCATTTTGGACATGAATTGCGATACCCTCCTCTACGCGGGAACCGTCAAGGTCAATATCACAGACTGGTGGTTTTTTAAAGACCACGCCCAACTCCAGTATATCGGGCTCCAGGACGCCTTCGTCCGCGTCCGGCGCCAGACCGACTCGGTCTGGAATTACAAGTTCCTCGTCGACTATTTTTCGGGCACCCCCCGCAGCCCCGCGGTGAAGGATACGACCCACGGGATCCAGCTGGACCTGAAAGAAATTGAACTCTCCCGCATCCACTTTCAAAAGCACGATGCCTGGCGCGGGGAGGACATGGACCTGCAGCTCCGCGCGATGACGCTCAGCGCCGATACGATCAGCTTCTCCGATAAGATCGCCCGCATCCGGACCCTCAGCTTCAACCAACCCTATTTCACACTCACCAACTATAAAGGCCTGCGTCCGACCCCCCCGGACGATACCACCGCCCCCCTCAACGACCCGCTGCGCCTGCGCCTCAACCCCGCCGGATGGGACGTGACAGCTCGCAAGGTCTCCATCAGGGACGGGTCCTTCCGCCACGAGAAACCCGCCGATACCATCATCAATAAATACTTCGACGGCAACCACATCTGGTTCTATACCGTCAACAGCAGCTTCACCGACCTTCGGCTCAACCGCGATACGCTAACCGCCCATCTCCAGCTCAGCACGAAGGAACGCAGCGGTCTGGAAGTAAAGAAGCTCGATGCCCGCATCAGGTGGTTCCCCGAAGCCATGGAATTCGCCCGCCTCGACCTCCAGACGGGCCATAGCCACCTCCGTAACTTCTTCGCCATGCGCTTCCGGACGCTCGACGATATGGACGATTTTACCACCCGCATCCGGATGGACGCACATTTCACCGACGCCGACATCGACACCGACGATATCTCCTGGTTTGCACCCGAATTGATCAACTGGAAGAAACACCTTAAGGTCACGGGCGACATCCAGGGAACCATCGCGGACCTCCGCGGACATCATATCCAACTCACCGCCGGACGCAATGCCTCACTCGACGGCGATATCCACCTGAAGGGATTGCCGGATATAAACCGCACCCTTATCGAATTCAAATCGGGCGACCTCAGGACAACCTATGACGACATGGTTTCTCTCTTCCCGTCGATCAGGACCATCCAGCAACCTCGCATCGACCAGATCAAATACCTCCGGTTCAAAGGGGACTTCACCGGCACCATCCACGATTTCGTTACCAAAGGCACCGTCGAGAGCAACCTCGGCTCCCTGGTGACCAATCTCAATATGAAAATTCCCGTCGAAGGCCCCTCCGTCTATACCGGCACCATTAGCACGGACAGCTTCTACCTCGGCCGCTTCCTTGACAACGATGATCTCGGCCGCATCGCCTTCCAGGGAAAGATCAACGGGACCGGGCTGAATACCGGAACCCTTAGCGCAACCCTCGATGGAACGATCAGCAGCCTGGAATTCAATAACTATACCTACCAGAACATCCTGGTCAACGGTGCCGTAGCGAAAAAGAAGTTCAACGGGGAGTTCCTCGCCGATGACCCCAACCTCGCCGCACACCTCAATGGCCTTATCGACTTCAGCGGGGCCCAGCCGAGATTCAACTTCCAGGCAGAAGTAAGAAAAGCTGACCTCAACCGCCTCAACTTCGTCGACAAAAAGGTCGAATTCAATGGCAAATTCAAATGCAATTTCACCGGCGACGATATCGACAACTTCCTCGGGACCGCGAGCATCTACAATGCATCCGTCTATAAGAATGGCGAGCGCGTATCCTTCGACTCCCTCGACCTCGAATCCAGCGTTGTCGACAACAACAAGACCATCACCCTCGTCAGTAACGAATTCGACGGCGCCATCGTCGGCGAATTCTCCATCAAGGACCTCCCCGCCTCCTTTCAGACCTTTCTGAATAAATACTACCCCAGCTATATCAAGCCGGCCAAATCCGTCCCGGCCAATCAGAACTTCAGCTTCGTCATCACAACCAAAAAAGTCGAAGACTATATCGACCTGTTCAATACCAACCTTTCGGGCTTTAACAACGGCGGCCTCAGCGGCCGAATCGATACCCGCAACAACCTCCTCGACCTCAACGTCGACCTTCCCTTTTTCAGCTACAGGCATATCGGGTTCGATAACCTCACCCTGAAAGGAAGAGGAAGTTTCGACAGCCTGTCCATGGAGACGACCATCGGCGATGTCACCCTCAACGACAGCCTCCATTTCCCGGGTACCCATCTCCTCCTGCATTCGGCAAACGACCGGTCTACCGTGCAGCTCACGACCAGCGCCAATCAGACGCTCAATTCTGCCAATATCTCCGCCCGGGTCGAGACTCTCCCGACCGGCGTACAAGTAACCTTCAACCCATCCACCTTCGATATCAACAGCAAGACCTGGACGATCGACCGGGACGGCGTTCTCACTTTTAATCACAACATCTTTTCAGCGGAAGATTTCAGTGTTCATAACGGTGACCAACAGGTTCAGCTCACCACCCATCCTTCCAATGCCGGTGCCTGGAACGATATTCACATGGATCTGAAGAAGGTCAATATCGGCGACTTCACACCTTTCGTGGAAAAGGCCGAACGCCTGGAAGGACTGCTCACCGGCAACGTTGAGATCACCAATCCCTTTGGTCAGCCCGGCGCTACCTTCCGGGGAACTGCCGATCAATTCCGCTTCGCCAACGACTCAATCGGGAAGATCGACCTTGCTGCCGACTACAGCGCCGCCGCCGGTCTCGTTCACGCGACCGCACACTCCGATAACCTCAACTATCACTTCGACGGTCAGGCGGTCATTCATACCAGGGACAGCCTGAGCGGACCACCAATCGACATAAACGCCGATGTCGCCGATGCGAAGATCGACCTGCTCGAGAAATACCTCGGCGGCGTCTTCACTAACCTGACCGGCAACGCCAATGGAAAGCTCCATATCGTCGGGCCTGCTTCCCGCCTGCTCTACCTCGGGACCTTCAATCTGCGCAACGCCAGTCTCAAGGTCGCCTATACGCAATGTTCCTACAAGATTCCCTCCGCTACCATTCAGTTCAAAAAGGATACAATCGACTTTGGCAGCTTCCAGGCAAAAGATCGCTTCGGCCATACCGCCGACCTCCTTCGGGGCCGCCTCTTTCACCACGGCTTCGACGACCTCGGCTTCGACTTCGAGCTCAATACCAACCGCCTCCTGCTGCTCGACACCAAAGCCACCGACAATAACCAGTTCTTTGGGAACCTCATCGGCAAGGCCAGGATTACCCTCACCGGACCCGAGAACAACATCCGGATGGATATAAAAGGCGCCCCCACCGACAGCTCGAATATCTACCTGCCGCCCTCCGTCACCCGCGAAAGTGGCGAAGCCGACTTCCTTCAATGGAAAGTATACGGAACGGAGATCAGGAAACAAACGCCCGACAAGAAGAGCAGCAACCTCTTCGTGACCCTCAACGTCGATGCCAACAACTACGCCAACGTCTTCATGATCCTCGATCCGCTCAGCGGTGACATCATAAAGACCAACGGCCGCGGAAATCTTGTCATGACCATCGGTACCACCCAGGACCTGACCCTCAACGGCACCTACCTGATCGATCGGGGATCCTACAATTTCACCTTCCAGTCCTTTATCCACAAACCCTTCGAGTTTAAGGCTGGCGTAGGTAATTATATCCAGTGGACCGGCAACCCATACGACGCTACCATAGGGATCCAGGCGGTCTATACGGCGCAGAACGTCCAGTTCAGCGACCTTGGCCTTTCATCCACCAGCAGCATGGGCATTACCAGCCAAAACGTTCTCCATTATCGCGGCGATATCCTCGTGACTGCGACACTAAAGAACAAACTGGTATCGCCCGACATCACCTTCCGGATCGACCTGCCGGACAACAGCCCGCTGAGGACCGACCAGGACGCCCTCTCCCTCATCCAGAAGATCGAAAGTGACCCCAACGAGCTCAACAAACAGGTCTCCTGTCTCGTGGTACTCAACAGCTTCGTACCATTATCCAATAGCAGCGCGACGTTCGATCCCCAGCAGGCCGCAGGCAACGTCGTTGTCAACAGCATCTCCGGCATCATCTCCAACGCATTTCGCAAACAGGTATCCTCCGTACTGCAAAGGGTCTTCAAAGACAACAGCCTTCAGGTCAACTTCAACCCCTCCGTATATAACGGCTCCAATGTCCTGCTCACCAACACCCCCACCAACCTCACCTACGACCGAACAAATCTGAACTTTTCCGTGGGAAAAAGCATGTTCAATGAGAAACTGACGCTTACCGTCGGCAGCGCCCTCGACTTCGGCATGTCCGCACAGCAGCAACAGGCCGCCGCCTTCGAATTCCTTCCCGATATCAACGCCAGCTACAAGATCACCCCCGATGGCCGCGTATCACTCACGCTCTTCTATCGCGACTCATGGAATTATCTCAACGCCGGCAACCACACATTGAACAGCTCCGGAACGAGCCTCTCTTACCGCCGGGACTTCGACCGCATCGACGAACTATTTAAAAAGAAGAAGAAGAAACAAATCCCCAAACTCCCACCCCCGCCGGCGCCCAAAGACGCCGTGACCGGCAACTAGCCCCCACACACCTACACGCCGCCTAGCCACCTATCTTTTTTAATATTTCATGACCCAGCTTATCGCGCTTGGTCTCCAGGTATCGTTCATTATGTGGGTTCGGCGTCACCTCCACGGGAACCGACTCGACGATCTCGAGCCCATACCCCAGCAAACCCGCCCGCTTCCGCGGATTATTGCTGATCAGCCTCAACTTGGTTATCCCCAGGTACCGCAGGATCTGCGCCCCTACCCCGTAATCCCGCTTATCCATCGGAAAGCCCAGATGCAGGTTCGCCTCCACCGTATCCATCCCCCCCTCCTGCAGCTTGTATGCCCGCAGCTTATTCACGAGCCCGATCCCCCGGCCTTCCTGGTTCATATATAAGATGACCCCCTGCCCCTCTGCTTCCACCATCCGCATCGCCTCGTGAAGCTGCTCCCCACAGTCACAACGGAATGAGCCGAGAATATCTCCCGTGAAGCAGGACGAATGTACCCGCACAAGGACCGGTTCATCCGGCTTCCATTCCCCCTTGATCAGCGCCAAATGCTCGTTATTGGTATTTTTCTCTTTGAAGGCGATCAGCTTGAAATGACCATACTTTGTCGGCATATCCACCCGCACGATCTCCTCGATCAGCGAATCCGTCTTCAGCCGGAACTCGATCAGGTCCTTGATCGAAATGATCTTTAGGCCGTGACGCGCCGCTATCTCCACGAGCTGCGGCATCCTGGCCATCGTCCCATCCTCGTTCATGATCTCCACCAACACCCCCGCCGGCTCATAACCCGCCAGCCGCGCGAGATCGATCGTCGCCTCCGTATGCCCTGCACGCCGCAATACGCCCCCCCGCTTAGCCCGCAGCGGGAAGATATGCCCGGGCCGCCCGAGATCCTCCGGCTTCGTAGCCGGATCGATCAACGCCTGCACCGTCCTCGCCCGATCGTGTGCCGAGATCCCCGTCGTACAGCCATGCCCCAGCAGATCCACGGAGACCGTGAACGGAGTCTCATGTAAAGCCGTATTGTTGTTGACCATCAGCTCCAATCCCAACTCGTCACACCGGTCCTCCACCAGCGGGGCACAGATCAACCCACGCCCGTATTTGCTCATGAAATTAATCGTTTCCGGGGTCACTTTCCGCGCCGCCGTTATAAAATCCCCCTCATTTTCCCGGTCCTCGTCATCCACGACAATCACCAGCTTACCCTGCTTAATATCCTCAATAGCACTTTCTATACTCGATAACATGCAAATAAAATTTAGCGTTAATGTCTGCCCACCGGATTCCAACCAGTCCAGCAAAATTAACACTTTAAACGCGGGAAAGTTAATCCCGGATGCCTCCCAGCCTTCCCGATTCCTCACCCCGTCCTCCGCTGACCACCCACCAATCCCATTAACCAACAGAAGGGAATCTTCAGCCGAATATTAAGAAATGGTTACGAAGCAGCAAATCCCCAAGTATCGCTTTCTTAAACGTTATTTTCGCCTTCCTGCCCACCGATCTTATTAAAAACCAATGTAATATCTATAATTTTTTGAAAAAATCGCCGATTCAAAAGAATTGCCGGGGGAGATTTATGTTATATTCATATTTCTGATACATTTGTCCCCTGCTGCCATCTGTTAATAATTTCATAAAGGACCAGAACTCATTCCGACCCTTATAGTTAGTTTCTTTGCACCCGCCTAAGAAATACTGTAAACAAACTGCAAAACCACTTTATATGATAAAACGACTGCTATTATCAGCAATCACCATGCTTTCCGTTGTCTATTCCTTTGCACAGGAGACAACTTCCCAGATTCAGGGGACAGTTGTTACGGATGCAAAGGCCGGACTTGCGGGTGCTACAGTGGTTGCCCTTCACACTCCGACGGGCACCTTGTACTCCACAACAACCCGGAAAGACGGGCATTACAATCTTCCCGGTCTTCGGGTTGGTGGCCCCTACACACTCACCGTAACTTATGTCGGCTTCAAAACAGAAAAGCAGGACAACATCAACCTCGTCCTTGGCGAAGACTACACCGGCGACTTTGCGTTGATTCCTGAAGCGAAAGAGCTCCAGGCCACCGTGGTTTCCGCCGCCCGCCAGAACAACATCTTCAACAATGCCCACACGGGCGCACAGCAATTGATCAACCGCGCCCAGATCGACCAGCTGCCGACCATCAGCCGTTCGCTCCAGGACTTTACCCGGCTGGAACCGTCTTCCAACGGACTTAGCTTTGCCGGCGCCAACCCGGGCATGAACAATATCACCGTGGACGGTGCCGATTTCAATAACTCGTTCGGCCTCTCCAGCACGCTTGGCGGCCAGGCAAATGCTCAGCCGATCGCCCTGGACGCCATTGACCAGATCCAGGTACAGGTCTCCCCTTACGACGTGCGGGAAGGCAATTTTACCGGCGCTTTGGTCAACTCCGTTACCCGTCAGGGGACCAACAAATTCCGGGGCACCATCTACGACTACTGGAAGAATCAAGGCACCATCGGTTATAGCGCCGACGATTATGGCGTAGTAAAAACGCCGTTCAAATTCCATGCTACCGGCGCATCTTTTGGCGGCGCATTTATAAAGGATAAACTGTTTTTCTTTGTAAACGCCGAAGAGGACATCCAAACCGCCCCGGCAACCGGATATACCGCATCGAACGCCAGCAATCCTCCCGGTCCCAACGTATCCCAGGCAAACGCCGATACGCTGAACGCCCTGGCCAGTTTTCTCAAGACCACCTACAACTATGACCCCGGTGCCTTCGAAGGTTATTCTTTCGCCACCAACAGCTATAAGGTCAACGCCCGTCTGGACTGGAACGTCAACGCAGCCAACGTGCTTACCTTAAAATACAACTACCTTAAATCCTATGCCGACCAGTTTGCCAGCACCAGCCGTGCTGTGGGTTCGGGCCTTACCGGCGGCGGCCAGCCCGGCACCTTTTCCATGCCTTTTGAAGGGAGCGGCTATCGCATCAACAACGACCTGAATGTGTATCTTCTCGAGCTGAATACACGCTTCGGAAATAAAGCGTCCAACAAGCTGCAGCTCGGTTATACCCGCGAAAGGGACTTCCGCACCCCCCATTCCGGATCGTCCGACTTTCCGCTCGTGGATATCCTCAACAATGGTAATATCTATACCACCTTCGGTTACGAGCCCTTTACCTATAACAACAAGCTGTTTATGGATTCCTATCAGCTGACCGATTATTATACGTTCTACACGGGCGCACATGAGATCGAGATCGGCAGCCAGGATACCTACAAGAAATACCAGAATGCATTTGCCCCCGGCTACAACGGTGTCTACCAGTTCGCTTCACTGGATGCCTTCCTGGACGGCGGGACCGCGGCTCACTATAACCAGGAATATTCTACACTGAAAGGCGGCGCCTTCCCTTGGGCCTACGCAGGGGCCACCAACCTGAGCCTCTTCGCGCAGGATAAATTTCGCGTGACCCCGACATTCACGCTGATCTATGGTATTCGCCTTGACTATACGACCTACCAGAACAAATTTACCGATAACCCCAATTTCGACGCGCTGGCCTTTGCGAATGGCGCACATTACACGACCGGCAGCGCACCCAACGGCTTCATCGTCGTCTCTCCGCGCGTTGGGTTCAACTGGGATGTCATGGGTGATAGGACCCTCCAGGTTCGCGGCGGCGCAGGCATCTTCGAAGGCGCTCCCCCCTTCGTATGGGTCGAAAATCAGGCGTCCACCAACGGGGTACAGCTCGGTACCGCGCAGGAGAAGAATGTTCCTTTCTTCGCAACTGCCCAGGCAGGCCTCAACAATTATCTGACGTCATCGGGGCTTTCACAGACATCTACGCCTACAGGTTATGGCGTCGACGTAGTCGCGAAGAATTTCAAATACCCGACCAAGCTGCGGACAAGCATCGGTATCGACAAGAAACTGGGGGATAACTGGGTGATCACGGGTGAATTCACTTATTCGAAAGATATCAACGCGACCTATATGGCCAACTTGAATCTGAACGAAAGCAATGCGTTTGCCATCAATAACGGCGGCGACCAGCGGCTCCGGTACAACACGAGCCTTTCCGCGTCTGCCGCATACAACACCAGCAACGCTTATTACGTCGGCTCACCGACCGCCAGCCTGACGAACCCTAACCTGTCCAGCGTCATCTGGCTGGGAAACGCCAGCAAGGGCTTTTCGTACCAGGCAACCTTCCGCATCCAGAAGACCATCCGCAACCTCAATGTTGGTGCAGCGTATATCTACAACCAGACCAAGTCAATCATGGAGAATGGCAGCACCGCCCTCTCCCTGTGGGACTCTCGACCGGTCGCCAATACCGATCCGAACACTCCCACCCTCGCACACCCCAGCTGGTATCAGCCGCACCGCGTCATCGCCTACGCGAACTGGCGTACCGAATACGGCAAGCATTTCGCAACAATCATCGGAGCTACCTGGGAAGCCGCCCCCTCAGGCGTGACTTCTTACACCTATAACGGAGATCTTCAGGGTCAGGGCACCAATTTCACCAGCCTGATCTATATCCCGAAAAACGCCGCCGATATCAACCTGATCGATGCGGGTTCCTACAGCGCCACCACCCATACAGGGGTAACGACGGGTACGGCGACCGACCCCCGCACCGCGGCCCAGATTTGGACACAGCTGAGTGACTTCATCACCGCCGATCACTACCTTTATCACCACCGCGGCCAGTATGCGCAGGCAAACTCGGTCATCGAGCCTTTCTTCAAAGTGATGGACCTGCACATTGGCGAAGACGTATTCTTCTACACGGGCAAGGACGAGAACAAACAACGTCATACCCTGTCCTTCACCATGGATATGTTCAATTTGGGTAACTTTATAAGCAGGAATTGGGGTGTCTACAAACAATACAACATCAATGACTTCCTGAAAGTCGAAGGATTCGCCGCCGACGGCAAGACACCGCTCATCTCCTTCCCTTATTACGATCCGACCAACCAGGTCCCGCTATCGAACAACTTCTCGCCCAGCACCAGTCAGAGCTCGCGCTGGCAGGCACAGTTCGGTGTCCGGTACGAATTCAACTAGCGACGCCCGCTCAACCAGGCCCGTCCCAAATACAAAACCCGCTCAATCGAGCGGGTTTTTTTATCTTCCCCGGTTCCACATCCGAACAACTTCCCTGGTTCCACATCCGAACAACTTCCCTGGTTCCATATCCGAACAACTTCCCCGGTTCCACATCCGAACAACTTCCCCGGTTCCACATCCGAACAACTTCCCCGGTTCCACATCCCAACAACTTCCCCCCGGTTCCACAACCCGGCAATTCCCCCTATTTCCCCCAACCCCACAGCAGGAACTTCGGCATCGCCGCCGCCCAGGTCCCCACGTCATGCCTCCCACCCTCGATCTCCAAATACCGGATATCCTTAACCCGATCGTACCCCTTTTGCGCCAGCTCTCCGATCAGGTCTTGCGTATCGTCGATCGAATCGATCACCCCGTTTCGATTGCGGTCGTCCCGCTCATCCTCCGTCCCGCATTCGAAGAAGAATTTCAGCCAGGGATAAAATCCCCCCTTTCTCACTTCATCATGCATGATCCTGTCCCGCCGCTCATCGTATTCCGGATCACTCTTATCTTTCGTCCGCCACCAGAAGCTGCCGGAGAAGCAACCCACGACCGCAAACTCCTGCGGATGATGCCAAACGATATCCATCGCGCTCAGCGCGCCCAGCGAGAAACCCGCAAAGGCCTTCTCCCTGAACGTCCGGACCCCAAAGCGCATCCTGATCGCCGGGATCAGCTCCTCCAGCACAAACCGGCTATACGCGTCCGCCGATCGGCCCCAGCCCTGATAGTCCGGCCGGCCGGCCGACCCATATTCCATCTTCCGCGCCGCCCCCGCATGAATACCCACACACAACAGCGGATCGATGCTTTCCCTTCGATCCAGCTCCTCCAGGATGCCCGCCAACCCCAGCCGACCCATTTCCTGCCCGTCATTGATCAATAACAAGCTCGTCTCCGGACCTACCCCGGAGATCCCACACCCGCCCCGATCGCTCACCAGATTTGCCGCACCATTCAAAGCCATCCCGCGCTTGCCATTCAACCCACTCCCATCTCCGCCCGCAAAATAGAAGTCCACCAACACCGTCCTTTCCAGATACAGCGACTCTACTTCCATGCTTTCCTGTAAAACCTTACTCGTAAATAACTTCATATTGTATTGGGACGAGAAAATTTTCCCAACAATGTGATTTTTCGTCCCAATACCACAATGTCGGCACTGACCTTCGTCGGACCTGCTTAGGACTTCGCCGGACCTGCTTCGACACGGTCCGGCTCGTTCGGGCCGTTCGCTTCGCTCGGGCCCCGCCCTCCTTGGTCGGAACCTTCGCTTCGCTCGGTTCCCTTCGGTCGAAAAGTGCAAACTGGGCTCCGCCCAGTTTATGGATAACGCCAAAAATAACAAAAAATTCTACGAAACCTCTACACCCCGCCAGGCAAACCCTCCCCGCCGCCCGGACGAAAAACCCTCCCCCATTGTCACATGACTTTTTTTCAGTAGGTTTGAATGGACCCGCGCCAAAACGCGCCCGCACCATGGATTTGAGCGAAGAATATCATAAATGGTACTCCCCCATCATCAACCGGGACTTCGAAATGCTCGTATTCGGTTACGCCGGTTACCCCCTGATCCTCTTCCCGACCTCCAAAGGCTCCTATTACCAGAACAAAGACATGGGTCTCATCGAGACCGCCCGCTGGTTCCTCGAGAACGGGAAAGTCAAGATCTACTGCCCCGACAGCCTCGATGCCTATAGCTGGTATAACAAGGCAATCCCCCCGGCCGACCGCGCCCGGAATCAGACTCTCTATGACCGGCTCATCCTCGAAGAGATCGTTTCCAGGGCCGTCCGCGAAACCGGCCGTACCCGCATAGCCGTCGCCGGCTGCAGCTTTGGCGGATACCATGCAGCCAATTTCGCCTTCCGTCACCCCGCTTTCACCTCCCATTGTTTCTCCATGAGCGGCGTATTCGATATCCGCTCCTTCACCGACGGCTATTATGACGACAATGTCTACTTCAACAACCCGGTTGACTTTCTACCAGGCGATACCGACCCCGCACTCTGGAACATGATGATCGTGCTGGGGACCGCCGACCGCGACATCTGCCGCGGCCAGAATGAGGCCATGAGCCGGCTGCTGCTCTCCAAAGGAATCCACCACCAACTCGATATCCGCGCAGACCGCGACCATGACTGGCCGGTCTGGAAAGAAATGTTCCCGTACTACCTGTCCATGCTGCCCTGAAGGAAATCAATCCAAATCCCGCCACGCTGAACCACCCCAACTAAAAACAAAATTTATATGAGTAGCCCCAAGAAGATCGGCATTCTATTCGGCAAGGAACGTAGCTTCCCCATGGCCTTCATCGAAGCCGTCAACCGCCGGAACATCGACGGCATTACCGCCGAACCCGTTCGCATCGACAAGGTGGTGCAGGGGGAATCCGACCACTACGCCGTCATCATCGACCGCATCTCACAGGACGTACCTTTCTATCGGGCCTATCTGAAGAACGCCGCCCTCACCGGGACCGCCGTCATCAATAATCCGTTCTGGTGGAGCGCCGATGAGAAATTCTTTAACAACTGCCTGGCTGTCCGCAATGGGATCCCCGTCCCCAAGACCGTCCTTCTGCCCAGCCGCGACCTTCCGCCGGACACCAGCAGCGAATCCTTCTCCAACCTCGCCTACCCCCTCGACTGGCATGGCATCTTCAGCTATGTCGGCTTCCCCGCCTACATGAAGCCCTTCGCCGGCGGCGGCTGGAAGAATGTCTATAAACTGCACCACGCGGAGGAATTTTATCAAAAGCACGCCGAGACCGGCCAGCTCGTAATGCTGTTGCAGGAAGAGATCGTCTTCGGCGAATACTATCGATGCTACTGCATCGGCGGCAAGTATGTCCGCATTATGTCCTACGAGCCGCGAAATCCGCACCACCTTCGCTACCAGGCCAACTTTCACCCGTCCCCTGAAAGGCTCAGGGAAATGGAGGAAATCGTACTCCGCATCAACCACCTGCTCGGCTACGATTTCAATACCGTCGAGCTCGCGGTCCGCGACGGCATCCCCTATGCGATCGACTTCTGCAATCCCGCTCCCGACGCCGAAAAGGCCAGCGTCGGCGAGGACAACTTTAACTGGGTGGTAGACGCTGCCGCCCAATACGCCATCGAGCGCGCCCTCGCCCACCAGGACGGCAAAGACAACCTCACCTGGGGCGAATACCTGAAACAGAGCACCACCACTCATCACCAGAATCCCACCCACTAAATACATCGAGCCATGGCCGACATCAATTACAGCAACTTTACCCTCGGGATCGAAGAAGAATACATGGTCATCGATCCCAATAGCCGCGAACTGAAAAGCCACGAACAACGCATCGTCATCGAAGGCCAGAAAATGATCAAAGACAAGGTCAAGGCCGAAATGCACCAGGCGGTCGTGGAGGTGGGCACCGATATTTGCCGGGACGTCAACGAAGCCCGCAAAGATATCTCCACACTACGCAAGACGATCTCCCAGATCGCCGGCGACATCGGCCTGCGCGTCGGCGCCTCCGGCACCCACCCTTTCAGTCATTGGGAAAGCCAGCTGATCACCGACCACGCCCGTTACAACGAGATCGTCAACGAGTTGCAGGAAGCAGCCCGCAGCAACCTGATCTTCGGCCTCCACGTCCACGTCGGCATGGAGACCCGCCAGATGGCTAACCACATCGCCAACTCCACCCGGTACTTCCTGCCCCATATCTACGCCCTGAGCACCAACTCGCCATTCTGGGAGGGCCGCAAAACCGGCTACAAGTCCTACCGTACAAAGATCTTCGATAAATTTCCCCGCACCGGCATCCCCGATTCGTTCGAAAGCATCGAAGCCTACGACAATTTCATCAAGCTGCTCGTCAAGACCAATAGCATCGACAACGCCAAAAAGATCTGGTGGGACCTGCGCGTTCACCCCTTCTTCAATACCGTCGAATTCCGCATCTGCGACGTACCGATGACCATCGACGAGACGATCTGTATCGCCGCACTCTTTCAGGCCATCTGCGCCAAGATCTATAAGCTACGCGCGCGCAACATGAACTTTATCCAGTATTCCCGCGCCCTGATCAATGAGAATAAATGGCGCGCCAGCCGCTACGGCATCGACGGCCATCTCATCGACTTCGGCAAGGAGGAAGAGATCAATACCCGCGTGCTTATCTATGAACTGCTGGACTTTGTCGACGACGTCCTGGATCCGCTCAACAGCCGCCAGGAAGCCCATTACGCCGGGAAGATACTCGAGACAGGCACCGGCGCCGATCGCCAGCTGAAAGTCTACCAGGATACCGGTAGTTTCGTCGAAGTGGTTGATTATATCCAAAGCCAGTTCTTACAAGGCATCTAACGCAACTGGCCCCGTCAGGGGCCAGTTGATCATTAATATTTTCCCGCGATCCCTCAATCATACGGATTATACACCGCGTTCGGGAAGAACTCATAACAGTCCGTATAAGCTGCCTGTGCACCCGCATTCAGCCCGCAGGTCACAAACCCCCTGTTCTGCAGGGTCAAACCCACCGCTCCTGTCCGGTCTGTCCCCTTGAAAGGGGCTTTCTCCGTCCAGGTATCAGAAAGAAAATCATACTCCCAGGTGAACGTGATATCGGAGCTGTTGTTCGCGCCGCAGGTAACATACGCCTTATCGCCGCCTTGCGTTCCCAGGATCACGAAACCGGCGCCATTGGTCCGGATGATATTCGAATACCCGTCATCGTAAGTCCCCGCGCTGGTGTTAAAGATATCCCGCAGCCGGATCCAGGTAATATCCGCGTTCGTCGAATTGGGGTTGAACCGCCAGAAGTCATAGGCCAGGTTGGCACTGGCCCATTTCGAATTCGGTGTATGCCCGGTTACAATATATCCCTGCCCCTGATACATGAAGGTTATCGCCCCCGACCGGTTATTGCCCGGGAAATTCAGCTGTCTTGTCCACTGTCCTGTAGCCGGGCTGAATTTCCAGACATCCCCGAAGTAGTTGAACCCATCCGTCCCCGTCAGGACATACCCTACAGAATCGCAGCTGAATGAAGTGGCGTCATATCGCGGGTAGCTGCCGTTAGCATCGGAGATGGAATCTACCTCCGCCCATGAACCTGAACCCGGGTTGTATGCCCAGAAATCGGAATAGATCGTTACCCCATCATTGGCGAGACCCGATCCGATATAACCCTGCCCGCCGGCCGTGAACCCAATGGCGTTGCTCCGGGGGTTGCCGGGGAAATTGGCAATCGCCGTCCAGACACCCTGCGCAGCCGGACTGTCGACCCCGTCCGGCACATTTGCCGGGATCGTCCCCGGCGTATACATCCACATCGCCTGCAGCTTTTGAGCCGGGAATTGCGGATTCACCCCTGTTCCCACATAAGCATTATTGCCGATCACAAAAGACGACGCATATCCGACGCCGACCCCATTGCCGCCGCCAAAGGTCGTACGGCTGGCCCAGTTCCCGTTTTGCGTATAATTGAGGTTGGTCCGGGTACAGCTAAACACAACGCTTACCACCAACAGTACAAACAATGTATAATTAATTCGCTTCATACCTATTTCTTGATAAGATGATTTGTATCCGTGGAATCTTCCGGAAGCCGGACCCGAAGCTGACGCATTTCATCGATGCTGACCATCGGAATTTGATTCGCCACCAGCCGGTCATATACTTTCTTCCCCACTGCCAGTGCCTCCTCCTTAGATTGAAATCCATGCTCACCCCTGATATCCGGAATGCGGTCCTGATGAATATACGGCTGCCCGTTTGTCAAAATATCGTAACCCCAGCCCAGCGGCGTCTGAATAGCCTTCAACTCCACCAGGACATGCTGCTTCTTCCACTGCCACCGCCGATAAATCCCGATCCACACACAAGCGCCGATCGCCACCAGCATCGCCACCGAAAGCCCCCACTTCCGAAAAAAAGCCCTGGCCTTAGTCATATTGGTTATACACCTGTTGCGGGAAGAATTCTTCGCAATCCGAGAAAGCAGCAGTTGAGCCTTGATTCAACCCCGTAGCCACAAATCCCCGGGTCTGCCCCTGTAGGGAAAAACCAACCGAACCCGTTCTGCCGGTGCCCTCATAGGGAGTCTTCTCCGTCCACAGATCGGTGGCAAAATCATATTCCCAGGTGAACGTCACATCGCCGCTGTTCAACGCACCCAGCGTGACATACCCCTTATCCCCGATCGGCGTTGCCAGCTCAATGAAGCCTACCCCATGGACCCGGATAATATTGGTATACCCATCGTCAAAGGTTGCGGCATTCGTATTAAAGATATCGTGCAGCCGGGTCCAGGAGGTCGTATCCGTATCGCTTCCCGGCGTGAAATACCAGAAATCATAGCACTGCGTCCCGCTTGACCATTTGGAACCGTTGGTATAACCCGTCACCAGGTACCCCTTCCCGTTGTACACCCACTCAATGGCGGCCGACCGCTTGGAGCCCGGCATTGCCGGCAGCGCGATCCAGGAATTCGTGGTCGGGCTATACCGGTAAATGTCATTGAAGTAATTATAATTGTCCGTACCCGTCAGCACATAAGCCGTCGTGTCGAAACTGAAGGCCACCGCATCATAGCGCGGATGACTATTCCCATTCTGATCAACCAGCGAGTCGATCTCGGACCAGCCGGTACCCGGATTAAAAGAATAATAGTCGTTCAACGGAGTAAATCCGTCGTCGGCCAACCCGCCGCCTATATAACCCGTCGTCCCTCCGATCGAAAAGCCGACCGCGTTGCTCCGGGCCTGACCGGGAAAATCCGTGATCTGCGTCCAGGAGCCATATGCGCTGTCATATCCATAAGGCGTCGAAAGGATCTTCGCATAAGTATATCTGAACATGGTTGTAAGCTTGATATTGGGCGTGAGGGGATTGATCCCGGTCCCGACATAGGCTTGATCATTGATGACAAAGGAGGCGCCACCGCCCATCGCCACGCCCGAGAAGGTAGCACGGCTTACCCAGTTGCCGCTCTGGGTGTAGCTTAAGTTAGTATGGGTGCAAGAAAAACAGATAGCCACTAACATTATCGCGAACAAAGTAATGTTGATTCGCTTCATATTTTTTGTTTAATTTTTCGCTAAAATATTTGAAGTCACCATAGGAAATTCGTTAAAATGTATTATCTGCCTTATTTAATAGACAATATCCATGATTTCATATACCAAATCCCCGATCCTCCCGCCTCATTCCCGGACAAGCGGACAAACCCCCGGGACGTATCATGTATCCCGCTGAAATTTAACGGTTAACAAGGCGTTTCACCCCCCGTTGACGGCCGGAAAAGCGGGCCCAAAGGTAATTAGTTTTGTATATAAAAAGCCAAGATTAGTCGTTTTTTTATGCCCATTAATACATACTAACAAAATAGTAACAAACCAGCCCCCTAATATTGCAAAAATTAGCCTGGGAGGGCGCCCTTGGCTTGGCCCGGATTGCGCTTGGCTTTTGATCGAACAAGAAAACCAGCATGACTATCATCTATCATTACCTGCGAAAAGAACTGCTTATAATTTCCTCCTTCCTCGTGGCGCTTTCATTTCTGACCGGCTGTGAAAAACAGCCCAACCTTGGCCAGTTCGGGCTGACCAACGTCTCGGATAACGGCAGCGCCAACATCGTCGTTGTCGACTCCAGCACCGTCTTGCTCTCTACCGTCTACGTGGATTCCGTCGCCTCCGCCGCTACCGGCTATATGCAGGTTGGCACCTACAACGACGCCTACATGGGCCAGATCACCTCAGAGTCCTATCTGCAGGTCAGACCGCCCGTTAACCTTCCTGCCCTCGATCCGGTCCGGGATTTCTACGATTCGATCGGCATGGCCATCTTGTTCCGGAAAGCCAATCCCTACTACGGCGACACTACACTACCTCAGACCTATGAAGTCCATCAGGTCGTGGATACCCTTTACCAACTCCCGGTCTATGCCCTGGGCTGGTACAGCAACCAATACCTTCCGATCGGGCCCTCGCTGGGATCTGCCACCGTCACCATTGCCCCCAACCTGCCCTACACCAGCCAAAACGCCGGCGATACGGTTAAGATCAGGATGGACGACGCCCTCGGCCAGCAACTCTATGACATGGCCTACAATAAGTCGGATACGCTGACGGACATCACCAGCTTCCTGAACTGGTTCAAAGGGCTTTGCATCACCCCCGGCGCCGGAGAGCCCGGCGGTACCATGTATGGCTTCTTCGATAGCTGCCTCATGCGCGTCTACTACCGTGAGAACATCAACGGCGCAGCTGTTACCAAAACCATCGACTTCACCTTGTACACCCGGCCCTCTCAATGGAATTACATCACCAACAACCGGACCGGAAGCCCCATCGCCAACCTCGTGACACCTACAAATGTCACCCAGCCACCACCAGTTACACCGTCGCCAGCAACCGGACATGCATCCTATGTCGATAATGTCCTCGGCCTTTCAACTAAATTGACCTTCCCCTATCTCAACGCCATATCCCAACGACCTGACTATATCGGGCTCCTGCGTGCACAACTGACCATCATCCCGCTGGCGGGAAGCTTCAGCACAACCTGGACGCTGCCCCCACAGGTGGGTATCTACGCTACGGACCTACACAATCAACCGGGGGCGCCGATCTATGCCCCGGGATCAGGTACGCCCCAGACGGGCAACCTCATCCCCAATTATCTCGCACCGCTGCAAAGTACCTATACGTATGATGTGACGAACTTCGTTGCCAACCAGATCACCAATACCGCGCAAGGCTCCAACCAGGTCGGATTGTTGCTAAGCATCCCAAATCCGGCGAACCTCAGCCAGTGGCGAAGGCTGGCGATCGCCGACCAGAGCTTTCCGACTGAGCAGCGGATCATTCTAAGCGTCTACTATATATCACTATACCCCCATCAATAACTAACTACCGAATGAAACAATCCATTCTCCTCGCGCTGCTTACCATTGTTTCGGTTAGAATGATGGCACAGAACAACGATGTACCCTACTCCCAACTCGGCCTCGGAGACCTTGACGACGGCTACTACAACCGCACCTCCGGCCTCGCCAATACCGGGATCGCCTATCGCTCAAACCGCTTCCTCATCAACAACAACCCCGCCAGCTTCAGCGGACTGACCGACCAATACTTTACCATGGAGATCGCACTCCGCGGTCAATACCTCAACTACGCCGGCACCCAGGTCAACGTGGGCAGCACCGAATCGGCCGATTTGACATTCCGCAAGCTGGTACTGGGGATCAAGCTTACCAGACATTGGGGATCCAGCATCGGTCTCCTCCCCTATAGTACCCAGAATTATGAATTCAATGCGCCATACTATATCAACGGCACAACCGTCCAGGTCGCCAACAACTACTACCAGGGTCACGGCAGCGTCAACCGCGCCTACTGGGCGAACTCCTACGAGTTCTTCCATCACCTTTCCATCGGTGTTGACGCCTCCTATATTTTTGGCCAGCTGAATCAGAACAACATCATCCAATCTTCCTCGACCGGTGCCACCCTGGTCTCCACCACCAACAACGTCAATCTCCAAAACTTGTATTTCACTTATGGAATGCAGCTCTATGGCGCGATTGGCAAGAACTGGAACTATTCCATCGGCGGGACCTACAGCGCCAAAGCCGCACTGCTGGCCGCCAGCACCAAGCTTGTCCTCAATAATGACTCGGTTGCCCTCCAGAACATCCAGAACCAGGAAGGCTACATGTACTTGCCCGAAGCATGGGGCGCGGGCATCTCACTGGGATATAAACAGAAATATACCCTCGTCGCCGACTATCGCTACCAGAACTGGAACGGCGTCGCAGGCGTCAACACCTACCCGGGCCAGGGATATGCCATCGTCAGCAGCGAACGGGGTTCCGTAGGATTTGAGATCAGCAATAAAAAGGCCTTTGCTAATTACCGCGTGGAACTTAGCTATATCCAGGCCGGCGCCTATTACGAGAACAGCTATCTCCAGATCAATGGCCAGCAGATCAAGGACTATGGGCTCACCGCCGGTTTTGGCGTCAACTCTATCAAATCGCCGCTGTCCTATAATCTCATTTTCCAGTATGGGATCAGAGGCACCACCCAGAACGACCTGATCCGCGAGAACTATGCCGACCTCACCTTCGTTATCAACTTCGGTCAGATCTGGTACACGAAAGGAAAGAAATTTGATTAATTTAGAGCATGGCTCCTTCCTCCCCCGCAGGGTTTGACTGGCATCACCCCATGAAAGGCATACCCATGATGGGTGCGCTGAACTGCATCGTCGTGGAAGACAACAACAAGCAAAGCGCCCTGCTGAAAGAATATATCGCCAAGATCCCTAATCTCTCCTTTTCCGCCCGCTGCGAATCCGGCGCCGATGTCTACCAATTGGTCACCCAATACCGCGCGGATATCATCTTCTGGGACATCCGCCTCCTCGACAATCGGATCATGCTCCGTCTCAGGGAATCCGGCTACTACCCATTCGTCATCTGCATCGCCGATAAACAGGAACAAGACGAGAAAGTAACCGAGATGGACGTCTTCGCCTTCCTGAATCGACCCCTCTCCTTCGAGCGGTTCCTCTCGACCATGAACAAGATCCGCGACTACCTCTCCACCACCATCTACATCCACCACCGGAATAACCGCTTCGTCTTCGTCAAATCAGAATACAAGATCATCAAGGTCAAATTCGAAGACATCCTGTTCTGTGAAGGGATGAAAGACTACACACAGATCTATATCAGGGGACGCGCCGAACCGATCCTCACCCTCAACAACCTGAAATCCTTCTCCTTCAAACTGCCCTCGGAGGAATTCATCCGCGTCCACCGCTCCTACATCGTCTCCCTCGCCCACATCGACTCCATCGCCCGCAACGAGATCTATGTCGGTAAAAAGATCATCCCCATCGGCGACAGCTTCAAAGACGACTTCTACCAGATCATCGAGTGGAACTCATAAGCGAACTTCGCTACACCCGCACCCCGCTGTTCACGGATCACGCGCCAATCACTCCGCACCCCGCTGTTCACAGATCACACGCCAATCACTCCGCACCCGCTTCAACTCTAACCGAAACGGGCATCCACCCCCCCCAATCAGCAATTTTGTGTACCTTTGCAGCATGATTAGTGGAAGAAAAATCCGCGTCGCAATCCTTGATCTTTATGAAGGTCAACCCAATCAGGGTATGCGCTGCATCCGCGATTTGCTCGCGGTTTTTGCCCGCACCCACGACCTGCGGCTGACAGTAGACGAATTTGAAGTGCGACTGGAAATGAAGGTCCCCGACGACTCTTATGATATTTATATCTCAAGCGGCGGCCCCGGCAGCCCCCTCGATTCCATCAATACCGCCTGGGAAGACGCCTACTTCGGCTGGCTTGAACTGATCGAATCCCACAATCGCGCCGTAGACCCCGCCGCCCGCAAACACGTCCTGTTCATCTGCCACTCTTTCCAACTGATCTGCCGCCACTACGCCATCGCCGAAGTCACCAGCCGACGCTCTACCGCCTTCGGCGTATTCCCCGTGCACCTCCTCGAAGGCGCCGCCGAAGAACCAGTATTCACAGGTCTCCAGGACCCCTTCTATGCCGTCGACAGCCGCAGCTACCAGGTAATCCAGCCCAACCTACAGCGGATCGCCGATATGGGCGGCCACATCCTTGCCATCGAAAAGGAAAGACCCCACATCCCCCTCGAGCGGGCGATTATGGCCGTCCGCTTTTCCGACACCATGATCGGTACCCAGTTCCATCCCGAAGCCGACCCAACCGGCATGAGCATGTACCTCCGCCGCGACGACCGCAAACAAACCGTCATCGCCGAACACGGCGAAGAGAAATGGAAGAGCATGATCGACCAGCTCGAAGACCCCGACAAGATCCGCTGGACCTATTCCCACGTCATCCCTAATTTCCTCTACTACGCCGTCGAACAATCCGGCATCCTCGTACATCAACCCGCCTAAACCAATTTTTTTCTCCCAATTACCAATTTTATTCATCTTTACACCATAAAAGGCGGGATCTGGAGAATCCCGGCCTTCCTTCCATCTATCATCGTAATCTTATGATTTGGCCCGGCGTCCCGCCGTGCTGGCTTGATGATCCGATCCAGGTTTCGACTGGATCCGCTTTTATTGTTATTCATAGAACAACAAACGGGGTTTTACAGCCCGTAAAAACGTGCATCAGGCCAACCAGTGGCCAAAATGCCCGTTTTTTTTACATTCACTCACGTCTAACAATACCCCACAAAGAACCAAATCGTCGATGTAAAGACAAAACCCCGTAACTTCCATATCACAATCATCCCCCATGGTCCCCGCATTGCGAAAATCCTTCAACGCAACGTTCACGCGTCAGCACTACGCCGACCTCCTCGCCGATCTCGACAGCCGTTACCCCGGCGCCATCGAATTTCGCATCGCCGAAACACCCATCTTCATCCCCAAAGACTTCGCCGCCAAACTCCTCGACATCTGTGAACATCTCGTTGACCTCATCCTCGAACCGCGCTTCCGCCAGCTCACGGACCGCGCCATCCCCCCCGAAGACCGCGTCCCTAACGAAGGCGCTCACCCGCATTTCCTTGCCTTCGATTTTGCCATCTGCGGGGACGGCAACGGCGATTATGAACCCCAGCTGATCGAAATGCAGGGCTTCGCGAGCCTCTACGGTTTTCAGGTCTACTACCCCGAGACCCTCCGCCGCCACTTCACCATCCCCGACAACTACAGCCAGTTCCTCAGCGGCCTCGATCAGCCGGGCTACCTTGAGCTCCTGAAACAAACCATCGTCGCAGACTGCCCGCCCGAAGAAGTCATCCTGCTGGAGATCCGCCCGCACCAACAGAAGACCCGCGTCGACTTCTATTGCACCCGCGATTATCTCGGCATCCAGCCCGTCTGTCTGACCGAACTTATCCAGGAAGGAAACCGGCTCTTCTATATCCACCCGGTTACCCAACGCAAAACCCGCGTCAGCCGGATCTACAACCGTGTCATCTTCGATGAGCTCCACCAGGCCGCGGCCACGCTCGGCCCGCACCCTGACATCCGCCAGGACCTCGACGTCCAATGGGTCACCCATCCCAACTGGTTCTACCGCGTCAGCAAGTTCGCCCTGCCTTTTATCCATCATCCCTATGCGCCGCCCGCCTTTTTTCTGAATGAGCTGAAGCAGCCTCCCGCAGACCTCGAGAATTATGTCCTCAAGCCCCTCTTCTCCTTCGCCGGCCAGGGTGTCGTCATCGACCCTCAATTATCTGACCTCGATGTCAAAGACCCGGAGAATTGGATCCTCCAGCGCAAAGTCAAATATGCCGACCTCATCCCCACCCCCGATGTGCCCGCCAAAGCCGAGATCCGAATGATGTACCTTTGGAAAGACAACGCCCCCCGCCCAACCCTCGCCATTGACCTCGCCCGCCTCAGTAAGGGTAAAATGATCGGCGTCAACTTCAACAAAGACCGGGAATGGGTTGGTGGAAGCGTAGGCTTTTTCGAGCGCTGACCATGACACCGTAACCCGCTCCCCGACTCAACCCTCCGGTCCATATACAAAATAATCGCCAACCTCCTCCAGATAGATTTTCTGCTCCTCCGGATCCCAGGCGATCCCCGAGCAATCCATCGGTACCGCCAGCTCCTGCAGCTCCCTGTTCCTTCCCCCAGCCATCCGTCGATAGATCACAAGCTTCCCGTCCCGCCAATAAACGAGCAGCATCCCGCTCTCCCCATCCCATAAAAACGCCTCCGCTTCCTCCGGCACCCCAAACGTCCCCCGGCCGTCATTCATCCCGAATGCCCCCTCTACCAGCCGACGACGCACCTCCTCCGACAACGGCTGCCGCACCCGTCCGACGAAACTAAAGCGTCGGAACCGGCCCTCCCGCCCACGGATGCTCCGCCAGATAATGAGCATCAGCAATGCGAAAACCGCCAGGATTTGCAATACTTTTTCCATATTAAGTTCCCAAGTTACCGCGTAACTTTGACACCTCAAGCAATCGCCATGGACCTGCAACTCACCGGCAAAACCGCACTCGTACTCGCCGCCAGTAAGGGACTGGGAAAAGCCTGCGCCGCCGCACTTGCCGCCGAAGGCACGAATGTAGTCATCGGAGCCCGCAACCCCGACACCCTCGACGCCGCCGCCAGAGAGATTCGCGCCATCGGCAAGGGTCAGGTGCTCGCCGTCCCCATCGATGTCCTGCAGCCCGGGGACGCGGACAAGATCATCGCTGCCGCAGTCAACAAATTTGGCCGCCTTGATATCCTCATCAACAACGCCGGCGGACCCCCATTTGGAAAATTCGAATCGTTTGATGAATCCGCCTGGCACTCCGCCTTCGAGCTGACCCTTTTAAGCGCCGTCCGGTTCTCCCGGCTTGCCATACCCCATCTGCGGAAAAGCGGCAGCGGCCGGATCATCAACATTACCAGCCTTACAGTATTGACTTACCTGCCTCAATCCGTCCTCTCCACCAGCCTGCGGATGGGAGTGGTCGGCATGGCCAAAATGCTTTCCGAAGAATTGGGTCCCGACCAGATCACCGTTAATAACGTTGCGCCCGGTCTGATTCTGACCGATCGGGTAAAAGATGCGTTGCAGCCACGCCCCGGCGTAACCGAAAAAGAGTTGCTTGCTGAACGTGCCGAATCCATCCCCGTGCGCCGGATCGGCCGACCGGAAGAACTCGCGGCCCTCGTTACGTTTTTGGCTTCCCCGCTCGCTGCCTATATCACCGGCGCCACCATCCCCGTCGACGGCGGCGCCACAAGAAAACCACTTTGATCGTGCCACACGCGTCCCCGCGTCCCCGCGTCCCCCGCCTTCCCGTCTCCGCATCCACGCCTCCCCGCCTCCCCGCCTCCCCATCTCCCGCATCCCCGCATCCCCGCCTTCCCATCTCCCCGCGCCCCCTCAATTCCCCCGGCTCATCCCAACGGCATCATCCGGCTTCTTTGTCACGATATTGATATTGACCGCCCAATCCGCCAGCTGATAAACCAGCTCCAGCTCCACCTCCACATCTCTGAACCGCTGATCATCCGTCTTCAGTTTAAAGGTACTGGTCGTAAACGTAACCCCTTCCCTCGCAGGCTGCCACGAACCCTCCAGGTAATAAATGCTGCTGTCCGGCAACCGCACACAACAGACTTTCAGCAGCTGGAACAACTGCTGATACTTTCTCGCAGCGGCGCCGAAATCCCCGCCGGTGAACATCTTCGCCTGCCAGCTCGCCGTCGTATCCTCCACCGAATGATAGCGTGTCACGATACAATTCCTGGCGCCCGGAACCGCAACAAGCGAAACATAGCTGTCTGTTTCACCTTCCGCCATCAGCAGCTCACCGGTAACAAATCGGAGATTGTTCGGTAGATCGCCCAACACCGCATCGATCGCATCCACAAATGGCACCACGCGTACCTGGGTATGCAAAACAGAATCTGCACGCGCCGCCGAATCGGCTTGCGCCTGAGCCATACACGAAAAAGAGGCTGCCACGGCCACGGTCAGGGTCAAAAGAGGTTTCATCAGTTCCGAATTTGAACAAGGATACTACATTTATCCCGCCCCCGCCACCAGACCTTATCCACTTTTCCACAACGCTGTTGCCTTTCCCACATCCCGCATCTCACACCCCCATTCAATACGTATAATTTCCATTTATACGCATAAAACAACAAAGGTCGCTAGACCACATATGCTCCGCCACCAACCACCTCATTCCTCTCGACCCGCGCCTGCCGCGACCTTCGCCGATGAGCTTCGCACCCCATTTTTTCGTACCTTCGCCCCAAAACCGTTCATGGAGTATCTTGCCAACATCCCTGCCAAAGAGATCCGGCCGGGTTTTTTCGGGAAAATGGTGCACGGCGACAAAAGCACCCTGGCAGTCTGGGATATCAGAAAAGACAGCCGCCTGCTCGAACACAGCCACCCCCAGGAACAGATTACTTATGTTCTCGACGGTGAGCTCGAGATGGTTATCGGCGGCGAAAAATACCTCCTCACCGCTGGCGCCACCCATGCCATCCCCTCCTTTGTCCCTCACTCCGCTTACGCCCGCACCGACTGCAAGGTCATCGACATCTTCGCACCCGCAAGAGACGACTATCGCTAAAAACAATATCTTCATGGCAACCGCGCATCCTCACGACCATCACGACCACCCCCACGACCACGACCATCCCCACGACCATCACGACCACTCCCACGGCTTCGGCCACCATCACCATCCCGTAAACCTCGACCAGGTCAACCGCGCTTTCGTCATCGGCATCATCCTGAACTTCCTGTTCGTCATCATCGAAGTAATCGTCGGCCTTGATATCCACTCCCTGTCGCTCCTGTCCGACGCCGGTCATAACCTCGCCGACGTAGCCAGCCTTGCCATGGCACTCGTCGCCATCCGCCTCCTTCGCGTCCGCGCGTCCGACAAGTACACCTATGGCTTCAAGAAAACCACCATCCTCGTTGCCCTCCTCAACGCCGCCATCCTCCTGCTCTCCCTCGGAGCCATCGGCTATGAGGCGCTTCACCGGCTCATGACGCCCGAAGCCGCCCTGCCCGGCAAGACCATCTCCGTCGTCGCCGCAATCGGCATCGGCATCAACGCACTAACCGCCATGCTCTTCTTCCGGAATAAAGAAAGCGACCTCAATGTCCGGGGCGCCTTCCTCCACCTCCTTTCCGACGCCATCGTCTCCGCCGGCCTGGTCATCGGCGGCCTCGTCATCTTCTATACACACCTCTATTGGATCGACCCCGCCCTCAGCCTGGTCATCGCCATCATTATCCTTTATAGCACCTGGCAGCTGCTGCGAGACAGCCTGCGCCTTTCCCTCGACGGCGTGCCCGCCGGCATCGAGATCAGCAAGATCAGGGAAGCCATCTGCCGCACAAAGGACGTCATAGATTTTCATCACATCCATGTCTGGGCCATCAGTACAAGCGAAAACGCGCTCACCGCCCATCTCGTCGTCGACAAAACCGCCAGCATGGAGCTCATCGAGCAACTCAAACACCGGGTTAAACACGAGCTGCTCCACCGTAACATCCAGCACGCCACCCTCGAAGTCGAATTGTCCGGCTCACCCTGCGATGAACCCGACTGCTGAGCCGTAACGCCGCCAACCGCGCCGGCGCCAATAAAAAAACTCAATCGATAAATCCCCAGATGAACCCGAACCGGATCACCATCCCCGGCGAAGGATAATCCGGCGCCACGAAGTTATTGTGATAGAACCCAAACCCGTTCGGGCTGAATGCAAGCGCATTCAAACCCTCCACCCGCGCATACGCGGTGAACGACCGGATCCGGAAATGTAAGTACGCCGAAATATCCGGCAAATGCTGCCGCACCGTGGAATCTCCCTGCGAATAGAACTGCCCCGTCAGCGGCGAATACCCATCCGCTTTATACGCGCTGATATACCGGATCTCGGTGCCAAAGCTGCAGAACAAATTCCTGAACCCAAAACTTCCATCGTAGCCGATCTGGTTGAACGACACGACGAGCGGCACATGCACCGGCGCATTCCCCGCCACCTGCTGAAGGATCGTATTGGTCCGCCACTTCCAGTGCCGGTACAATGTAAACTGCTTTTTAATATTGATCTCCAGCAAATTGAACAACGAAGCCGCCTGCCGGACCTGGTAATAGTTGGCGATATAGGTATAATTGCTGAGCAGATAGTACGAGCCCGTTATGCTCAGGAGGTCCTGCGGCCGGTCCAACGACGCAAAAATATGCGTCGTATTTTCCTTGTTCAACGTCCTCCGCGTTGTATCATAATAAAAGCTGCTCGCACGATCGAAGACAAACGACGGGGTCCGGTTCACATTCTCGAATCCCCCCTGGAAATATCCCACGCTACGGCTGATCAGCCGGCGAAGCGAAATATACGCATTGTAATTCCCCGCATCTACCCCCTCCAGGTACAACCGCCCAAACGCCTCAATGTCCCACTTCTTGTTTCGTGTCTGATTGCGGTACTCGGCATGGCCATACACGTTGTAGTCACTCGCAGTCCCCTTCTGAAAGATCAGACTGCCATCATAGAGGCTTGCAGTATCGAACTTCCCCGTCAGCAGTTCCAGCGTCGCCCCCAGCTTGAAGAATTGCTGCGGATTGTGTGCGTCCGGGAACTGATAGATCGAGAAATCATTCGCCAGCACATGCCAGGTATCGATCCGGTGAAAAGTATCCGCTATCACCCCCACCCCGATCTGCGGCTGCCCTACATATCCCAGCCCGTATTTTGCATAGTATGACGAATTCAGGTCATACCCGGGGTAACTACTGGCGGTGCTATCATCCATGAATTGATAGGTGGAGGTCGTATACGTAAACGTATGCTCCATCCGAAGCCGGGGATAGAATAACGGAATGACTGAGGTATCCGTCACGATCGAATCCTTCTCTCCCAGGTCATATTGCTGCCGGAACAAGAAGGTCGTTGTCGAATACTTGGTACCCGTATTGAGTGATGTTGCGAACGGATTACCCGTATTTGCCAGCAACCCGTTACCCAACTGAACCGGCAGCGTTTGCTGGTTCTTGAAAGCCGGCGAATCCAGAAAGGTAGGATTCTGCAACCCGCCATTCTCCGAAGCCTCCAGCTTATTGGCCACAAAGACCAGGAAGTTCTGGTATCGCTTATTGTGCGACTGATACCAGGACGTGACCCTGAACGTATTGTGATTGGTATTCTGATTCGGCAACGTGCCCGGCGCATTGATCAGCCGGTATTGAAATACAAAGTTCCAGTTCGGCCGGATATTCTGCGTATGGAATACGCTGATGAATTGCTCCGCCTTGCTTGCGAGCAGATAACTGAGCTCCGTATACGCCTTGGTCGTATTGTAAAACTGCGCCTGATCGACGCTGAACGCATAGATGTCGAAAGAATGGAATCCCGGATCGAAGCCCGACTGCATCCGGGGCGAGAAGGCCAGATTACGCGCCGGTGTTCCCAGATTGCCAAGGTTGATCCACATATCCGGCCTCGGCACCTTTGTCCCGAAATCCAATACGCTCGAATCCAGGTTATTCAACCGGCTGGAATCCAGGTACCGAAAGTGGATGGTGATGGTATCGTTCTTCCGGTGCTCCAGCGTATCCGATCCCTTCTGATTGCCGCCTGCACCCGCGCCACCGAACCGTTGCATCGGATTCTGCGCCATTAGCCCCGTTCCCGAAAGGAGCACGGCCATCATCATCCCGGCTATTATGATTCGGAATCGGTTCACTGTTCAGAAAATTCGGCCCAAAATACTCATTAAGCGGCCATCGGTGGTTATATGAAAAGTTAATTGTTGCCCCCCCCCGCCTCTCGGGCCGCGCTCCCCCAATTCACAACTCCGCGATCAGCGCCTTGAATACGGCCGCCAGCCGGGGCTCCGCCGCGGCCGCCGCCTCCAGCACCTCCTGGTGCGTGATCAGGTTATCCTCCTCCCGGATACCCAGGTCCGTGATCACGCTCATCGCAAAAACCGCCAGACCCAAATGCCGCGCCGCAATCACCTCCTGCACCGTGCTCATCCCAACCGCATCCCCGCCAACAATATGCAATAGCTTGTATTCAGCACGCGTTTCGAACGTCGGCCCCGTCACCCCCGCATACACCCCCTCATGAAGGGCTATGCCCAGCCGCTCCGCCACTCCCTTCGCCTTTCGGATCAACTCCCTGCTATACGGCTCGCTCATATCCGGGAACCTTGGCCCCAGTTCTTTCTCATTCTTACCCAGCAAAGGATTGACGACGAACAGGCTGATGTGGTCGCGGATGATCATCAGATCCCCTACCTTAAATGCAGCGTTCATCCCGCCCGCGGCGTTGGACACCAGCAACGTCTCTACCCCCAGGAACTTCAATACCCGGATCGGAAAGACCACCTGCTGCGGTGTATAGCCTTCATAGAAATGAAATCGGCCTGAAAGGACAACGACCGGCTGACCACCCAGCCGGCCAAAGATCAGCGTGCCCTGATGCCCCTCTACCGTTGAAACCGGGAAATGCGGGACCCGCTCGTAGGCGATCTCCCGCTCCACTGCGATCTCCCGCACCAGATTTCCCAGCCCACTGCCCAATACGATCCCTACCCTGGGCGCCAGGGTACACTGCGACCGGATCGCGCGAACCGACTCTTCTATTTGTTGTAAGACCGTCAATGCCATGTCAGGATACAGCTTTATTAACTAAAGCCGCCGCTTCACTGAGCAGGATCGCCGACTGCACCTTGAGACCGCTCTGTTTGATCAGTTGCCCGGCCTCTTCGGCATTTGTGCCCTGCAGCCGCACAATAATGGGGACTTTTATATCGCCGATAGATTTATACGCATCGATCACCCCCTGCGCCACCCGGTCACAACGCACGATACCGCCAAAAATATTGATCAGGATCGCCTTCACTTTCGGGTCCTTCAGAATGATCCGGAACCCCGCCTCCACCGTCTGCGCATTGGCTGTCCCCCCGACATCCAGGAAGTTGGCCGGTTCGCCCCCGCTCAGCTTGATCATGTCCATCGTCGCCATCGCCAGACCCGCGCCATTCACCATACAACCTACATTCCCGTCCAGCTTTACAAAGTTCAGATTATACTTGCCGGCTTCCACCTCCGTCGGGTCCTCTTCGCTGATATCCCGCAACGCCTCCAGGTCCGGATGCCGCATCAGCGCGTTATCATCCAGGTTCATCTTGCAGTCCACGGCGATGATCTTTTCATCACTCGTCTTGAACAGCGGATTGATCTCCAGCATCGAACAGTCCAGCCCCAAATAAGCATTGTAAAGATGGGTGACAAACCGCACACAATTCTTGAACGCCTCACCACTTAACCCCAGGTTGAAAGCAATCTTCCGCGCCTGAAAAGGCTGCAGCCCCCCACCGGGATGAACCCATTCCTTAAAGATCTTATCCGGCGTCTTGTGCGCAACCTCCTCGATATCCACACCACCTTCCGTACTATACATGATGACATTCTGCCCCTTGGCCCGGTCCAGCAGGACCGAAAGGTAGAACTCCTTCACCGGATTGGCCCCGGGATAATATACGTCCTGCGCGATCAATACTTTGTTGACTTTTTTCCCCGCCGGCCCGGTCTGGATCGTTACCAGCGTTCCCCCAAGAATTTTACTGGCAATCTGTTTGATCTCCTCCGCACTTTTTCCGACTGCCACTCCCCGCTGGTCCGTCCCCTGGATCGTACCCTTCCCCCGACCTCCCGCATGGATCTGTGCCTTCACAACCGCGAAGTTATTTCCGTACTGAACCTTCAATTGCTTATACGCTTCCTCCGCAGCCCCTGCGTTATCCACCGGAATGCCTTCCTGTACGGGTACCTGATATTTCTTCAGAAGTTCCTTGGCCTGATATTCGTGCAAATTCATGTATGAAATTTGGGTGTAAAAATAGGGAATTCAAATCGATTCCCGTGCGATCAACTCCGTCTTCAATTGCATCGGATCAACCATCGGAAAGCCATCCTCACCACCAGGATGTTTCAGCCTTGCAATCAACGCGCACATCGCCTCCCGCCCGATCGACTCGATCGGCTGCCGGATAACGGAGATCGTTGGCGTATATAGCCGGAAGATATCATTGTCGTCGAAGCAAAGGACCGCCAGCTGATCGGGGATCTTCAACTGTTTGTTCTTGATCGCCTCAATACCAAGCACACCCAGATAATTGGTGAGAAAAAATACCGCGTCAATCTCCCGGCCCGCTCCTTCCAGCAAATCGCCGATCATCCCGAGCGCCGTATCCCGGTCCGCATGATAAGGCACCACCTTTACCCGCCGGTCGTCGATCGGAATCCCATGTCCCCGCAAGACGTCGTAATAACCCGACAACCGGTCCTTCATATGCGCCATATCGGTCTCGATCGTAACCAACGCAATTTTCCCGTAACCCTTTCCGATCAGGTATTCCGTTCCCTTGGCCACCCCCTCACGATTGTCCACCAGCACCGCCGGGATGTCATGATGCTCCGGAAAATACCGGTCGATCAGCACCACCGGCTTGTTTTCCGCCTGCAGCTTCCGGATCTCATCGGCCAGCTGCGGCGTCGGCGTAATGATGTAACCGTCTACCTGGCGCTGCGACAGCATATTGATCAGCTCCCGCGCCTTGACCTCGTCGTTATCCGTGCTGCAATACACTACTTTATAGTCGTACTTCTTCGCCTCATCTTCGATAATCTTGGCCAGCGTCGCAAAGAAGGCGTTCGAAATATTCTCCACGATCAATCCTATCGTCTTCGTCTTGCCCGTCCGCAATCCCCTCGCCAGCTGATTTGGCCGGTAACCCATTTCCCGTGCTACATTCTCAACTTTTTCTATAACTTCACGGCTGATCCTCATCTTGACGGCCTTGTCATTCATCACAAACGAAACAGTAGAGACGGATACGCCAGCCTTACGAGCGATATCACTGATGGAAACTTTCTTCATTAATAAATAGGTATATAGGAAGATAAAATGGCCTACGGACAGTTTCGGATAAAGATACAAACTAAATCGTTTTAGCCCATGGAATCCGATTGGTTATTTTTACTATATTGACTGGCCCAAAACACCCCCATGCTCAAGCTGCTGCTTCTCGCCCTTCTCGCATCCGGCAGGGACACGATCATCACCGAACTGGCACC
>Ga0210383_10000048_pt1 | contig 133305 bp, 109 predicted proteins | sample IncBWC14OmetaG_FD_160072 | JGI IMG/M metagenome (GOLD analysis project Ga0210383, IMG submission 160072) | Forest soil microbial communities from Barre Woods Harvard Forest LTER site, Petersham, Massachusetts, United States - Inc-BW-C-14-O ...
GAGCCGAGCCGCGGTATCGGCGTCGCCACGCTCCAGAGCCAGGTCGGCCTTCAGCGTCTGCAGCCTCAGTGCATCGGCTGGCAGTGCGCCCTCCGCCGGTGCGAGAGGATGAAAGTTGTCCGCAACGGACTCCGCTTCGCCAACGCGCCCGGTAATCATCAGGTATCTGGCCCGGTTGTCCACTGCCAGGAAGGAAGTTGGAACCTTCGACTTGGCAAAAAGACCATCCGCCTCGTCCATCGCGCGCACGGCTTCGGAATAGCGTCCCATCTCCGTAAAGATGAAAGCCTGGAGCTCCAGCATCGAACCCAGATAACTTGTGCCCGGTCGGTTTTTGCGCCGGTTTTCCACGGCTTTTGTAACGTAGGTCAGGCTCTCTTCAAGGCGTCCGTCATACGCGAGCGACCGCCCATATTCGAGAAACACTTGCGGCGCAAAAAATGGGTCCTCGGCGCCGCGCGTGCGCAGCAGAATGTCTTTGGCGTGCTCGATATCCTCCAGGCCTTCCTTCGTGCGTGACGATCCGCCAAGAAACATCCCCAGCCGCAATTCCGTTTCGAGCGTGTCCACGTGATCCTCGCCGTTGAGCTTTCGTGACACCTCGAGGGCCTTCCGAAAACTCGTCTCGGCGGGACCGAACTCCGTCAAGCTCTGTTGCGTCTGCCCCAGGTAGGCATAGAAGCGCGACAGCGTGGCGTTAGGATCTCCATTCACCTTGACTGACGCCTGGATCGCTTCGACCAGCAGCGGTTCCGCCTGGCGGTGCTGGGCATTATCCGCGAGCAAAACACCATACTGGTACAACGCTTCGGCAAGCTCGGGATCGTCGGGATACTTTCGATAGACCTGTACGGCTTGATGCGCGAACTCGATCGCTCGCGGCAGATCCGTGGTCTCGTACTGCTGGGCGAGCGTGTTGGACAGCGTTCCCCGCTGCTTTGAGGTGAAGTCGCGGCGTTGATCCAGAATGCGTTTCGCCTCCAGCAGCACGCCCTCTCTCTCATTCACAGAGCGAGATTGATGCATCGCGCTTGCCAGGCCGATCAACGCGCCGGCGAGTTCCTCGGAATTGTTGCCGTACCTCTTGCGCGTCAGGTCGACCTCCTTTCGCCGCAGGTTGACCGTCTCATCTCCCAGCCCCAGGTCGAAGTACAAGGTGCTCAGCGTATCCAGCATCCGGATCTTCGCTTCGGGCACGTCGTTCAACTCCCCGTCAATTTTGTGCGCGCCGAGGTCCAGCAATTCGCGCGCGGTGGTCTGCCGCGCTTTGAGCGGATCGTCCTGGAACGCACTGTTGGCCACGAAAATATCTTCCAGGAATTTCTCCATGGAGGTGGCAATGCGCGACTCGCGGCGCGCGATATGCTCCTGCCATAAGGAGGACCCCAGTCCCGCTGTAAGCGCAAGGAGAACGGCAGAGACCGCCGCAACCGTCCATCGCCGCCGCGCCAGGAACTTCCTGGTCCGGTACCACTTGCTTTCCGGTCGCGCTAGCACAGGTTCGCCGTCAAGGTAGCGGCGCAAGTCTTCCGCAAACGCATCGGCGCTTACATAACGCTCGGCGGGTTGTTTGCGCAGACCCTTCAGCAGAATCGCCTCAATATCGCCGCGCAGTTGACGACGCAGTTTTTCTGGCGTCGTCGCACGCTTCTCCGCCACGGCCGGCCCGCCAGTCTCCGTAGCCGTCGAGGCACGCGGCGCGTCCGTTTCCACAATGGATTTCACCAGGTCCGCAGGTGAATGCGGCCCAGGCCCCGTAGGATGCTGGCCGGTGAGCAGCAAATAAAGCAGAACAGCAAGTTCGTAGACGTCCGTAGCGGTCGTAATGACTCCGCCAGTCAGCTGCTCCGGTGCCGCAAACTGCGGCGTGAACGCTCCTCCCACCTCAAGAGTGAGCATTGTTGCTGCGCCGTGCCGCCCTCCTCCTTCAAGCAACTTGGCGATACCGAAATCCAGTAGCTTGACGGCGCCGTCATTGCTCACCAGCACGTTGGACGGCTTGATGTCGCGATGGACGATCAGGTTCGCATGGGCATGCGCCACGGCGTGCAACACGTCCAGGAACAGGCGAATCCTCGAGCGCACGTCCAGATTCCGTTTATCGCAAAACGTGTCGATCGGTTGGCCCTCCACGTATTCAAGGACCAGATACGGCTGTCCCGTCGCGCTCACCCCGGCGTCCAGAAGCTCGGCGATGTTCGGATGCGAAAGGCGCCCGAGGATCGCACCTTCCCGTCTGAATCTCGCTCCCGCTCCTTGACCCACCAGAGAGGCGCTCAAAAACTTGACCGCCGCCTTGCGCTCAAAACGTCCGTCGCTGCGCTCCGCCAGCCAGACCGTGCCCATTCCGCCTTGCCCGATAGGCGAAATCAAGCGATAGGCCCCCACGGTCTGTCCGGCGAGCCCGACGGCGGCTAGCGACGAGCCCTGTTCCAAAAATCGGTCCAGTTGCGCGGCAAAATGTTCGTCAAGCAGTTCCTCAAGCTGGCTGGCCAGTTCTGGCTGCTCGGCGCGAAGGGACTCGAGCCAGATTGCGCGATCGTGTTCCGAGAGTGCGAGCGCTTTATCCAGATACGGACTCAATGCGCGCCACCCGCCCGAACTTAGCGTAGACATGAATGCCTCGCGATCAGAGATCGGTGTGCAACTCCCGATGCAGATAAATCCGCGCCATTTCTCACTTTCGTTGCACGATGCGCTCGAAGAGGTTATGTACAGCGGCAATTCCGGCGAAAGAGAATCCGCAGAATCTCCTTTCCAATTTCAGGAGGCGACGATTGTACATCCGTAGGAGGCAGATTTGGCTAGTTTGCCCGGACGGACGGGCGGCCATCGAATTAACGGGACTTTGGCGGAAGCGTGTGGGAGTCGAACCCACCATTCGACCCGCGAAGGACCGAATCGCCGGCTTTGAAGGCCGGGAAGATCACCGGACCCCTTTCGCTTCCATGGAGAGTATAGAGGTCAGGCGCGGACAGTTTCAATCGTGGCGGCCGCGGCTTTGGTACGAATCAGCGCCGCAACCAGATCGTAGAGCTTGGGGCTGGTGCACACTTCGTAGTACGGATGCGTGGACGCTGCGCCAATCTTGCCGTCCGGAAGAAGTTCGCGCGCCAGGCTCTTACGCAGAACCAGCAATTCCACCGATTCTCCCATCGGCACTTCGCCATAGTGCAGCGTCACATTTTCCTTGCCCCACGGCATTTCAAGTTTTGTCTCCACCGAATCGAGCGAAATCTCTTCCGATAGTTTTTGAAAACCTTCTTCATTCAGCTCGATGCCGTTCAAGTTGTAGCGCACGAGGAATTCGTCCAACTCTTCGGCGGAAGCCCCTTCCATCGCCGTCAGAAATTGGTAAACGCAAAAGTGTGTTTTCTGTCCCGAAAGCATGCGCTTCGCCAGTTTCGCGCATCCGGAAAGCCGGTCCGACAAGTTCAGCGCTTTCGAGATCATGATCTTCGAGTCGCCATCCGTCCAATACGTAGGCGCCGATCCCTGAAACGCCACGCCAAGTCCCAGTTCCAGCGCGGGAAGATCGCTTGCCGCCGCGCGGTCATTATAGGAATTGCACACCGCCAGGATCTGGCGCGACAGAATGCAGGCCTTGGCGACAGCCCGGGCGTACGTGCGGGTCGACTCCGTTTCAAAGATGGCCAGAATCACTGCATCGCCTTCGATAAATACTTTCTTGGCGCCAAAGCGGTCCAGCAATTTCTTCACCGGCTCATGCAGATTCAAACTGAAGTGAGATGCCGGGCTGAGGCCACGTGACAGCAGGTCTTGTGTCATCTTGGTCGACCCGCGCACATCCGCTTTAATAATCACGTGCGAGACGACTTGATCCTCTTGCGTCTTGGCTTCTTCCTGAAGCACGCACTCGTAGAGCTTGTTATTCAGACGGGAAAGTTCGCGCGCCTGCTCCGTGGTCACCAGATGAACGCGCTCCATGCATGTCGTCAAGTGCTCCGCGTCGCGCAAATCCCGGCGCAAACGCAGAAAATCCGTCGCGAACCGCAGCACAAAGCCCTGCATTTCCTCTCGCGAATATTTGTGGATCTTTCGCGAAAGCTCCTCGATAGGCTTCAGGGAAAGCTGTTTCGCAGGAACGTGTTTAAGGACTTGTTCGACCTGCTTCAGTTCATCTTTCGAAACGAGTGCCTTTCGCAATTGCTGCAAGTGGACCGGAGGGCAATAATCCCTGGCGATGGGGCGAATTTCGTAGCTGGCTAGTACGTGATAGAGCACGTCATGCTGTTCCAGACGATCCACAAGTTGCGCCAGCAGCCGCGCTTTTTCCGTAGTTTCCGTATCGCCTGTGGACGCATCGAAAAGGCGCTTGGCGTTCTCCGGATCGTTCAGATAGTCCCCAAGACGGCCCCGGTAATCCTTGTTGAAGTAGTCCAGCTTCTGCTTCGCGGCGTCGATCTGCGGGCCCATCTCCTCGAGCTTCACTTCCTGGTGCTTTAGCCGCATTTCAATGTCGGCCATAGAAGCTTTCAAATCCGAGGGATCGGTGGAATTCAGAAACTTGTTAAAAAAGCTTTCGCCGCGTTCCATTTTCTTGCGAATGTTTTCGCGCTGCTCCTCAAGGCTGGCAATCTCAGCACGCATTCCGGCCGCTTGCTCGAGCAGCGCATTGTGCGCCTGATTGGCCTCGGTGAACGCCGGGTCCTGGCCGATCGTAAGCCCAGCTTCGCAAATAAATTCCTGGAAGAGCGCGTCCATGGCTTCGAAGCGGTCCGGGTCGCGCGCGTAATTCCCCAGCAACACGTAATGCTCCAAAAAGAAAACGTCGTCCTTTCCCCCATCGAGAAAAATCAAACGGTTCTTCAGTAGTTCATAGAGCGGCGCAAAATCTTCTCCAAAGAGCGCACGGCGCGTTTTGCAAATTACGTTCTCTTCGATGTCCACAAGCATTTGCGCCACTTGTTGCCCGACTCCGCGGATCACCTTCCGCCGCGCCGATTGCAGCTCCGAAAGCCGCGCTTTAATCACGTGCGCTTGCTGGCTGCGCTCGAAATATTCACCGCGCTGGCGAACCCATTCCTTCCCTTCCAGAATCAGATTGGCGAATTGATTGGTCAGTTCCTGCGTAAGGAATTTCAGCAAGCCAAGCCGGAAAACGAGGTCGATTTCAATGTTTTTGTAGTATTTGGCTTGTGTCAGCGCGCTCTGTAGTAGGTCCGTCAGCAGTTTGCGGAACGCGCTATTGTCCAGGCTCTTTGTGTTGCGCAGCTCGATGCCCGAGAAATATGTGGCGCTGGTGCTCTGGCGAATCAAATCGAAGACATAATCGCGTGCTGCCTGGACAAACTTTGGGCTAAGGAACACATCGTGGTGGATATTGTCCACGCCGATGGACAACGACCCCATGGGGATCGTGACGTTATAGCTCTTCAGTTCGATCCGAGCCGCTTCTGCCACGCCTAGTGTGAGAATCTCTTCCGCCATGCACACTCCACCCGAAGGGGTTCTAACCAAGCTAGCAGTGTGCATCAACCGCCGCAACAGAACTGCCCGCTTCGGTAACGAGATAGTAAGGACCGTACTGCAAGCGTAAAGAAACACAGGGGTTAGAGGACAAATCTACCTCATGGTGTCATTAGGACAGGGCCGCCGTGAAGAGTTACAGAATGGCTTGCAGCAGGGAGTCACAAAACAGAGATCCGCCGCGCGTCTCCGCCACCATGTTCCAGCCGGATACGCACCTGCGGCCACGGCGACTGCAGCGGAAATCGCTCCGACCACTCCAAAATCACTACCGCCGGCTTAGCAAATACATCTTCCAATCCCAGCGTCTCAAAATCGTGAAAGCTCTCGATGCGATACAAATCCGCGTGGTACACCTTGGCCGCATTTCCGTAGACGTGGACAAGCGTAAAGGTCGGGCTCGTAACTTCGTCCTCGCTGGCCGCTCCCAGGCCTGCGACGATCCCTTTCGTCAGCGTGGTCTTCCCGCTTCCCAAGTCCCCAGTCAGAAGCACCAGTACCGGCGCTTTGAGTTTCTTCGCAAATTCCCGCCCCCACGCCGTCGTTTCCTCGGATGACCGCGTAACAATCTCCTCAGCCACCGAATTGAATCTCCTTCAGCATCCACTCCCGCGCCTTCGGGATTGTCTCTGCGACCTGATGCGCCAGAACGCCGGAGGGATCTTCCTCGCGCGACAGTATGTCTCCGGCCGTTCCGTGCAGGAAAACGCCCAGCGCCAATACGCGCAGCCAATCTTCCGTACCAAATTGCGCCGTCAGCGCCGCAAGCACTCCGGTTAGCACGTCTCCCGTGCCGCCCTTCGCCAGGCTCGGTCCACCGGACGTATTCACAAAAACACGTCCATCTGGAGCAGCAAGTATCGTGTGATAGCCCTTCAAAATAACGTGGGCCTTCCATTTCTTGGCCGCTTCCGTCGCTGCCTTGAGGCGGTCTTTCTGGACGTCCGAATTTTTCGCCCCCAGAAGCCGAGCCATTTCTCCAGGATGCGGCGTGACTGCCAGAAATTGCGTTTTGCGCTGCCCCAGCTTCGCCGCCTCACCATCAAAACAATTCAACCCATCCGCATCAAGAATAATGGGAAGCGTCGCCTCCCGCACAAGTTGTTGCACCACCATGCGCGTCTCCACGTGCGTCCCGATCCCGGGACCGACCGCCACCGCCGCCTTGTCCTCCAGCAGCTTCGTCATTCGTCCCGACGAAGCGTTCGCGGCCGCGATCCCTCCCGTCTTGGTCGAGAGCAGCGGCTCTGTCATGTACTCCGGATAAGCCCCCGCCACCACCGGTTGAACCTCATCCGGCGTGGCAATCGTCGTCAATCCCGCGCCTGCCCGCAAACACGCGTATCCCGCAAGCACGGCAGCTCCGGATTTTCCGCGCGAGCCAGCTACAATCACGGCATGCCCGAAAGTTCCCTTGTGCGAATCCGCTGCCCGCACCAACGGCATTCCAGCGAACTCGTCCAGCCCTGCCCAACGAACAGCGCCCTTCCCAGTTTCTTCCACCAATTTCGCAGGCGAACCAATGTTGACCACCTGCAATGTCCCACACGCTTCCGCTCCCGTGCCCGTCAGCTGCCCGACCTTCGGCGCGGTAAACGTCGTCGTCCAGTGAGCTGCCAGCACCGCCCCTTCAGGAGTCTCTCCATCCGAAGGCAGTCCCGATGGCGTATCCACCGCTAGAATCAGCACAGGCCAGCTTCCCGTCGCCTTGTGCGATCTCTCATTTATGGCCCTAATGGCCGCGGCAATCGCGCCGCTCGCGGCGCCTTTCAGCCCCGTCCCGAGCATCGCATCCACGATCACGTGCGACTCGCCCACTCCACGCCAGACTCGCTCCCAATCCGGCTCCCCCTCCACGACCTCAATTTCTCCGCCGCCTTCCAGCCATCTCGTTAGGTTTTTCCCTGCGTCTCCACGAACATCTTCCTTTCTTCCAAACAGAACGACCCGCGATGCCAGTTTGTGGTCCTTCAAATGGCGCGCAACGACAAATCCATCCCCTCCGTTGTTCCCCTTCCCGCACAGCACAGATACGCGCACCTTTCCGTCGACGCCGCGGCCCGCAATTCGTCGCCAGACGGCGTACGCGGCGGCCCGCCCTGCGTTTTCCATTAATTGTAAACCGGGAATCCCAAATACCTGGGTCGTAAGCCCGTCGACTTCGCGCATCTCGGCTGCGGTAAGGACTTTCATAGAAAAGAATTCACGCACGGCTCGCGGAAGCGCATTCGATACCACACGCCTCAGAGCATCCAGCCGCCGCTGACATTTACAACTTGGCCGGTCACGTACTCTGCTTCGTCCGACACAAAAAACGCCACGGCAGCGGCCACATCTTCGACCGTGGGCGGACGCCCAATCGGAAATCGCGCATCGCGAATGCGACGGGCCTCGCTTAGCGTCAGCTCTTTCTCGTCGATGCTCGAAGGATTCACCACATTCACGGTGATCCCGTTTTTCGCTTCTTCCAGCGCCAACGAACGCGAAAGCGCCACCACCGCAGCTTTTGCCGCCGCATAGGCAGAAATCTTCGCCTGGCCAAACGCTCGCTCCGCTCCCACTGCTCCGAGGTTCACGATGCGGCCCCAGCGTCCTTTCCGCATATGTGACAGCACCGCCCTGCTTACATACAGAACACTCGACAAATTCGACGTGAAGATGCCTTCCCAATCCTCCAGCGAAGACTCCGCGAGGGTGCCCCATCGAAATCCACCCACATTGTTGACGAGAATATCGATCCGCCCGTAGCGATCCGCAACGGTCTGCACAAGTTGTTCCGCCTTCGCTGCATCGGTGACATCCGTCTCCACCGCCACGCAATCGGCTCCGCTCGCCTGCAGTTGGCGGAGCGCCTGCTGCGCGGCTGTCTTATTCGATCGATAAGAGATCGCGATGCGCGCCCCTTCTTGCGCCAGGCGGACGGCGATTCCTCGCCCGATTCCGCGGCTTCCTCCAGTAATCAGCGCCACGCGATTAACCAGCGACATTCTTCTCCTCATCCGCAACTAGGAAAGCTAGCAAGTATAGCCCACTCGTAAAACCGACACTACCGCAGCCTCTGGGTAGAATTCCCGCACGTATTCCCGGCTCGCGGCGCCTAACGAAGCCTCGCAACAATCACCGTCATATCGTCAGCCTGTTCCGGGGTGCCCGCCCACTCTTCTGCCGCGACCATTAGCGATTGCCCCACCACTCCGGGGGCCGAACTTTGCACCCGAATCGCCGCTTCCTGCAATCGGCGGATACCAAACTCTTCGCCGTACACATTCTCAGGCTCGACCAACCCGTCGCTGTATTGCACCAGCAGCGCGTTGGGAGGAACTTTCACGGAGCCCTCCTCATACACATAGTCTTCCACAACGCCAAGAACCATCCCTCCCTTGTCGAGGTGCTTCGACGTGCCGTTCGAAATCAGGAACCCCGGCAGATGCCCCGCATTCGTATAACGCAAAGTGCGCGTCGCGCTGTCGTACACGGCAATAAAAAAAGTCGCGAACCGGTCATCGGCGGTATTTCGCACCATGTGCATGTTCAAACGCGCAACCAGTTCCGCCGTGCTCATCATTTCGCTGCCCGCCGCCAGGAGCTGGCTGCGCAGCGCCGCCTGCAGGCTGGCCATCAAGAGCGCCGCTGATATTCCCTTCCCCGAAATATCCGCAAGCGCAATCGCCAGGTGTGTGGGGCTGAGCTGAATGAAATCGTAGTAGTCGCCGCTTACCGTGCGCGCCGCCTTGCAAATCGCTTCGAGCTCGACTCCGCCAACCGATGGCATCTTCTGCGGGAAAAGCTGGTTCTGTACTTCGCTCGCGATGGAAAGTTCATTTTCAAGCCGCTGCCGTTTTTTCGACTCTTCCAACAAACCACTCATCGAGCCCGTCATGTCGTTAAACGATTCGCCCAGGTCTCCGAGCTGGTCCCTGCGCTCGATTCGTACACGATGCGTCCAGTCCTGGTTCTTCACGTATTTTGTCGCCAGATGGAGATCGCTCACCGCCTTGGTGATGCGCCGCGTCATCACGATTCCCGTGATCAGCGCCGCAATCTCGATCAAGAGAAAAATAACGCTAACAACGATGAATTCGAGCGGGTAGATATCGCCCAGTTCACCAAGCGATGAAAACATGCGCGCATTCAAACGCGAAGGCCGGGCATTGAAAATGACAAGCACAGGCCGTAGCGGATCAAACATCCCGCCCGCTCCTATATAAACGGCGTCAAGATGTGAAAACCCAGGAACAGCGGGATCAAACCAATGGGAGGCTGGGTGAAGCGTCCTGTTTTTCGCAGGAATTCGCTTGGTGGTCTCGTACTGTTTGCCGCCCGAACTGTAAAGGAGTCCCTGCCGAGTGCCTCCCTCGAATGGCTGTGTCAGATTAAGCTGAATCGCTCCCAGGTCCGGTGCAATCAAGGCCAGGAATTCCGGCGTGACAGCTACACGCAGCGTCACGACTCGCAGCCCTTTCGTCTCGGGCATCTCTCGGAAACTCATCAAATACAGCGCGTCTCCCTCTTCCACGAGACCCGAGAATGAATGCTTCCCGGCCCCCGCCACTCGTCGCAGGAGGGTCGACTCGTTTGAGAATTCAATGCTCAAACCCGGGAGTTCTTGATCGTGAACTTGGCGCGACTGAGCGGCAAGAACAACCTCCGATTCCTCCTCTGAAATTCCCTTCGGAAGTGTTCGGTGCGCAGCTGCAATATGTTCCGAGATGTCCGCCATCATGGCGATGCGCTGGTGGATGTCGTCGTAAAGGAGGTAGGCGCCAAGCTGCGAGTACAAGATTTGGCCCGCGAGGACTACGAGCGTCACAATCAGGAGAATTGGAACAACCGCGATGAACAGATAAGCGACGATGAGCCGGTTACGCAGACTCCAGAGCAGCCGCGTGCGCCACCATCCAGCAAACCGGAACACCGCATAAACGATTGCAACGATTGCGAGGAATTTCAGAAAGCTCGCCAGACCGCCACTCAGATCCAATATGGCGCAGACTCCTCCACCGAGGATCAGCAGTATGGCAAGAACATCGATCCGCGAAAGGCGGCGCCAAGCATTACGGAAGTTCACAGACAGAGCAGTCATCGCGTAATCGAGAGAAATACTACTTTACCTGAAGAACCCCTTGGGACCGAATGGAAGAGTACCCGGTATCCCGTCGCGGCGGGTCCTCAAGTCGGACATCACAGCAACCCGCCAAATCCTCAAGCTACTCCTCCGCCAGCCAAAATTTGCCGATTGACAACCAGATGCCGCGATGGTATATTAGTTTCCGGGTAAACGTGCGACTCGTTCCCGGCAACGCCACTCTCCAGATTGGCGTTTTTTTGTTGGCCCCCGTCTTTTCGCATAAACTCTTCAGAATGAGCACCTACAGAAGGTGCGCCATTTTGCAGCAATTCGCGCATCCTAAGCGCTTTAGAATGAACACTTCCGCAATCGCATAAAAACAATCAACTTGAAAGTCATTAGAATGAACACTTACGAAAAAACCCAGGGGGAGACCCGCCCAACGGTGCCTCCAAGCACTCTCGGATCGTGCCTATCGCGAAATGCACAACAGTGTCCGTTCGCCCAGAACTCTGCTCGCGAGGGACGATTCGCTGCCGCACACGCAGGAAAACCCACAACTCCAATCCCTTCATGGATTTACTTCATAAATCGCGCACACCCCGGGTGGGGGGCCACTCTACACTAACTCTACTCAGCTTCCGCTTTGCTGACGCGGCTGTGATGGCGGCTATATGTAAAATAAATGACCAGGCCAATGATCAACCAAATGACTAGCCGCGCCCAATTGATCCAGCCGAGCTTGTACATCATGTAGCCGTTGAAAAGAATTCCAAGGATCGGCACGACCGGAACCCATGGCGTTCTAAAAGGACGTGCCTGGTCCGGATTCTTCTTCCGTAGAATCATCACGGCGATGCAGACAATCACAAAGGCGAGCAATGTGCCAATGTTAACCATCTCTCCGATGACGGAGATAGGGGTTATGCTGCCAACGATGGCTGCGAGCAATCCAACCAGCATAGTGTTCTTATACGGCGTGCGAAATTTTGGGTGGACCGCCGCAAAGAACTTCTTGGGTAGCAGGCCATCATTCGCCATGGCGTAGAGCACGCGAGTTTGGCCGAGCAACATCACCAACATCACGCTAGTCAGGCCCGCCAAGGCCCCAAGCGTAATGATGTGCGAGGCCGTGGAAAGCCCGCGGTCCAGAAATGCCCTGGCGATCGGAGCCTCGATGTTAACGTCCTGCCAATGAACCATTCCCGTCAGGACGCCCGCAACCGCGATGTAAAGAACCGTACAAACCACCAACGAAACGATAATGCCGATGGGCAGGTCGCGCTGCGGGTTCTTGGCTTCCTGTGCTGTGGTCGAGACGGCGTCAAAACCGATATATGCAAAGAAGATGTACGCGGCGCCGGCCCCGATTCCTGAGAAACCCATCGGCGCGAAAGTGGACCAACTGTGGCCCCAATTGGAGAAGTTGACGTAATGAATTCCCAAACCGATGACGAAGAGGACCACGGCCACCTTGATGGTCACGATCGTCGCGTTAAAACGAGCACTCTCTTTAATTCCGATAACCAGGATCGCCGTGATGACAAGAGCAATCACGAACGCCGGAAGGTTGAAGCCAATTTCCGTTCCGAATAGTGTCGGCGCATTGAGGAGAGTGTGGGCCTGCTGCAGCAGTTCTGGAGACTGGGCTTTTATGACTGCGTCTACTTTATCCAGGAAGGCTTGAGTGCCAGGCTGTAAAGCTGCATCGGAGGCCTGCGCCATTTGGCGCGCGACGATTTTCGTCGCGGTGTCCAGTCCGGTCCAATGGTCGTAAGCGAGCCAGAGCGGCATTTTAATGTGAAAGATATTCAGAAGCTCGATGAAGTGGTTCGACCAACCGGAAGAGACCGTGCTGGCCCCCATAGCGTATTCGAGCGTCAGGTCCCAGCCGATGATCCAGGCGAAGAGCTCTCCCAAGGTGGCGTAGGCGTACGTGTAGGCACTGCCCGCCAGCGGAATCATCGCTGCAAATTCCGCGTAGCAGAGGCCGGCGAAAGCGCAGCCTAGCCCAGAGAGCACGAAGGACAGCATTAGCCCGGGTCCCGCGTAATGCGCGCCCAACCCGGAGAGGACAAAGATGCCGGCACCGATGATGGCACCGACTCCGAGGGCCGTCAGTTGGAACGGTCCGAGCGTACGTTTGAGACTGTGCCCGCCTTCTTCTTTTGCTTCCGCGAGCAACATGCTCATCGGCTTTCTTGTGAACAAGGGGTTGCCCATGCAACTCCTCCTTTGTCGGGCAGTGCCCGGCTTTCACTGCCACGGATAGACTGCCAAATTGGACCTGCACATTGTAGGGGTGCAACATGCTGCGCCTCTACAAGAAAATTTCAAAATTTAGTCGTCAGCTGACGCGGCCTGTTTCGCCGAGCCGGAACGTCTCGACCACAGCCAATACACAGGCAGCCCCAGCAGGACGATGATCAAGCCGCCGCCGGCGGTCTGTGTTTGGTACAGAAGCAGCACGATCATGATGGCCGTGGCAGCGACAATGTAGAGCAGGGGCACGAATGGATAGCCAAACGCGCGATAAGGCCGCTCCGCATCGGGCCGCTTGCGGCGCAACACGAAAATCCCGATGATCGTCAGGACGTAGAAGAGCAGCACAGCGAAGACCACGTAATTAAGTAAATCGCTGTAGAGATTGCCGTAACTGACGGCACCGGCCGCGTCTACGCGCCGTGTTCTCAGCAAAATCAACACGGTGACCCAGATACCTTGAAAAATCAGCGCACTCTGCGGAACACCCTTCTTGCTCAGCTTGCCGGTGGATTTGAAGAACAGGCCGTCACGCGCCATCGCGTACGAAACGCGCGCCCCGGCAAGGATCAGCCCGTTGTTGCACCCGAACGTCGAGATGATGATGGCCACCGCCATGATCGCCGCCCCAGGAGCGCCGAAAATTGCGCTCAACGCAGCTGTGGCGACGCGATCATCAGGCGCCGTTTGAATTTGCACGAGCGGCAGGACAAACAGATACGCCAGATTTGCCAGGCAATAGAGCGTGATGACGATGCATGTGCCAAACGCCATCGAAAGTGCCACGTCGCGTTTGGGATTCTTCACTTCCGCAGCAGTGAAGCCGATGTTGTTCCACGCGTCCGACGAAAAAAGGGAGCCGACCTGCGATACACCGAATGCGACAATTAAGCCGAAAAAACCGCTCGCCGCAGTGACAGTCGGCACGATTCCTCGCAGAAAATTTGCACCTGGCTCAATGGGTTGTGCCCCGCGAATGGCCCATAGGTGCGAGAAGTTTTCCGTAAGGGCACCGGCGTTTCGGCCGACAAAAATGCCCAGAACGATCAGTCCGACGAGCGACAAGGTCTTCGCACTGGTAAAAATATTCTGAATCAGCTTGCCAAGACGCACGCCCTGGGTATTCAAAAAGGTGAGCAAAACGATCATCAGTACGCCAACGAGCTGTTGGATAGAGAGGCTGATCGCCAGCCTCGATCCCAAAGCGATTGGCGGAACGACCCAAGTGCTCGGTGAGATGGCGGGAAACAAGACTCCCAGGTAACGGGCGAAACCCACCGCGACTGCTGCAATTGTGCCGGTTTGGATGACCAGAAAGAGCGTCCAGCCGTATAGAAACCCCCATAGAGGCGAGTACGCCTCGCGCATATAAATATATTGCCCGCCCGCGTGCGGAAACATCGCGGCAAGCTCGCCATACGAAAGCGCCGCGGAAACTGTCAGCAGGCCTGTCAAAACCCAGGTCAGCAGCAAGCCTCCGGGAGAACCTGTCTGCCGCGAAATGTCCGCCGCAACGATGAAAATACCTGACCCGATCATCGACCCGACCACGATCATCGTGCCGTCGAATAATCCGATAGCGCGCACAAACCCAGGTTCGTTCTTCACCGTGCTTTGCGGAAGAGGATGGGTGGTTTCAGCCATTCAAGGGCTCCTCAGACCGTCGCCGCGCGTTTCGCGGATTCAAGTGTCTCGATGTATTGCCTCGCGCGCTGCGCCGGATCGGCCGCGCTCAGAATCCCGCTAATCACAGCCACCGAGTCGGCACCGGCTTCGATCACGGACGCTGCCCGCTCCAGCGAGATTCCACCGATGGCGACAATGGGCTTACCTGTAAGCGGCCGCAGCTTGCGCAGCAACTCTATACCAACGACCGGATCGGGATTGGCTTTGCTCGAGGTGCTGAAAATCGGCCCAAGGGCGATGTAATCCGCTGAGCTCGCCGCCGCACGCTGGAACTGCTCTAAATTGTGCGTAGATACGCCAACCAGTTTGTCAGGTCCGCTAATCTGCCGCGCCTGTTCGACATCCAGATCATTTTGACCGACATGCACGCCTGTTGCGCCTGCCAGGAAAGCAACATCTGGTCGGTCATTCACGAAAAACGACACACCATGTGGTCGAAGCACTTCGGCAAGTTTGCGCGACGACTCGAGATACTGCCGCGTCGGCACGGACTTGTTCCGGTACTGGAGCAGACGAACTCCAGCTTCAGCCAGGCCTTTCGCGCAATCTCTTTCGGAGGAAGTAATCAACGCTGCGTCTAGTATCACATACAGTCGTGGGAGGACAAGACGCATAGAAACTTATTTTCCGTTTGTTCCGAGCAATCTTTCGATGAAGTGGGTGTCAAAGCGACCTGCGGCAAAGTCCGCATCCGCCAGAATCCGCCGGTGCAGAGGAATTGAGGTCTTGATTCCTTCAATGACGAACATCTCCAGCGCGCGTTTCATCCGGCCGATGGCTTCGGCCCGGTCGCGCCCCTTCACAATCAATTTCGCGATCATTGAATCGTAGTAGGGCGGAATCACGGCATCGGTATAAGCCGCCGAATCCACGCGAACACCTGTCCCGCCAGGCGCCTGAAACGTAGTGATGCGCCCCGCTGACGGCACGAACGTCTCAGGGTCTTCGGCATTAATGCGGCACTCGATGGCGTGCCCGGAGAAATTCATCTCGCCAACCGCGTCGTCCAGTCCCTCGCCTGCCGCAATGCGAATCTGCGCTTTGATTAAATCCACTCCGGTTACCAGCTCCGTGACCGGGTGCTCGACCTGAATGCGCGCGTTCATTTCAATGAAATAGATCGACCCGTCCTCATCCATCAGAAATTCAACGGTGCCCGCGTTCGTATACCCGACTTTTTCCAGAGCCCGCACAACGCGAGCGCCCAGATCTTTCCTGCGCTTCGCATCCATCACCGGTGAGGGAGATTCCTCGACCAGCTTCTGGTGCCGCCGCTGAATACTGCACTCGCGCTCGCCCAAATGAATGACTTTGCCGTGCTGGTCTCCTAGCACTTGAAACTCGATGTGCCGCGGATGCTCGATGAACTTCTCGGCATAGACATCCGGCGTGCCAAAAGCCTGTTGCGCTTCGCTGCGCGCCGTCTCGTAGGCGTTCAAGAGTTCTTCCTGCTTGTGAACGACGCGCATCCCGCGCCCGCCGCCGCCGGCGGATGCTTTGATGATCAGTGGAAAGCCGATTTTCTTGGCTTCCTTGGCGAGTTGCTCTTCTCCCTCGATCACGCCGTCGCTGCCCGGTACCGTTGCCACGCCTAGCGCCTTCATCTCGCGCCGCGCTCGATCCTTCTCGCCCATCATCTCGATTACTTCTGGAGTAGGACCAATGAAAGTGATTTCAGAGGCTTCGCACACCTTTGCAAAGTTTGCGTTTTCCGAAAGAAAGCCATAACCAGGATGGATGGCATCCACGTTAGTGATTTCCGCAGCGCTGATCACTTGGGGGATGTTTAGGTAGCTCTCGCTGCTCCGCGGCGGCCCGATACAAACCGCTTCGTCCGCAAAGCGCACATGCAGCGAATTCCGATCAGCTTCGGAATACACCGCAACCGTGGAAATCCCCAGTTCCTTGCAGGCACAGATGACCCGCAGCGCGATTTCCCCGCGATTGGCTACTAGGATTTTCTGGAACATGGCTTCGGGCGCCGGCTACCTCTTCCGGCTAGGACGGATGCCGTAGAGGGGCTGGCCGTACTCCACAGGCTGCCCATTTTCGACAAAGATGCGAATCAATTCGCCGGTTTCGTCCGACTCAATTTCGTTCATTAACTTCATGGCTTCGACGATGCAAAGAGTTTGTCCGGATTCGACGTGCGCGCCAATCTTCACAAAGGCCTCGGCACCGGGGCTCGGCGCCTCGTAATACGTCCCCACGATCGGTGACTTGACCAAGTGCAAGTCCTCGGTCGCTCTCGGCTCCGACGCCGCAGTCGCGCTCTGTGGGGCAGACACGGGCCTCTCCGGCGCCGCTCCAGGAACGATAATCTCCGGCACTCCCATAGGCCGCGAGTAAACGGGCACGCCCACCGACGGCTTCTTCAGCCGTATCTTCAAGTCACCACGCGAGTACTCGAACTCCTCGAGGTTGTGCTCGCTCATAAAGCGGAGGAGTTGCTCGATTTGCTGGACTTCTGGACTCGCGATGGAAGAGCTTTCTTTTGCTTTCGAGGGCTGTTTTCGTTTCATGCCTGTGTCAAAGCTCGATGAGATCCCGCGGTATGCGGGTCAGTACTTCGGTATTCCCTGCATGCACAGCGACGTCATCTTCAATGCGAATTCCCCCGACGCCCGCCATGTAAACCCCAGGTTCAATCGTGACCACGAATCCCGGTTCCAGCCGCGTTTTTTGTCCGCGTGCCACCGGCGGATCCTCGTGAACTTCCAGGCCCAGTCCGTGCCCCGTGCTGTGCGTGAAAAGCCGGTCCAGTTTGTAACCGGCCAAGACTTGCCGCGCCGCGGCGTCCACATCCCCGCAGCTCGCTCCAGCCCTTACCGCTGCAATCGCCGCGATCTGCGCTTCCAGGACCGCCCTATACCATTGTTTCACACGCGCAGGCGCCTTGCCAACGTACACTGTGCGCGTAATGTCGCTGCAATAGTGCGCGAGTATAGCACCCAGGTCTAGTACCACCAACTCATTTTTCCTCAGTCGCTTGGCGGTGGGACGCGCATGCGGCAACGCGGAACGATCGCCAAATGCCACGATGGTCTCAAACGCCGCGCCGGAAGCGCCACGCTTCCTCATCTGGTATTCAATCTCCGCGGCGATGTCGTTTTCCATGACGCCGGGTTTCAGCAGATGGATCGCGCCTGTAAGAACGTCACCGGCCAGGATGGCAGCCTGACGCATGCGGGCAAGTTCCGAGGGCTCTTTTCGAGCTCTAAGGGTTCCCATCAGGCCGGGTGCGGAAATCCATTTTGTGCGAGCTCCAGACGCCTTGCGCAAAAGCTGCAACTGCCCCACGGAAATCTGCGCAGGGTCAAATCCGACACGTTTGATAGCCCTTTCTCGTAGCAGGCGCCCCGTGGACTCCATCAAGGAGCCTTTCTGCTGCATCAACCGGACGGCAGACGTTTCCTGGCGCGCTTGCGTCGTGAAACGGCCGTCCGTAATGAGCGTTGCCACACCATCGCTCACGATGAGCACTCCCGCTTCCCCGGTAAATCCGGTCAGGTAATACCAATTGGCCGAATGCGTGATCACCAGAGCGTCCAGCTTTGCGCCGGAAATGAGCTGATCGAGCGCCTTTCGCCGAATTTTGTGCGGTGAGCTCATAAATGAACCAGGAAGACCGCGATCTCAACGATCCCCTCGCGTTAGTTTAACCCGGATTTGTCGTACCGTGAGCACTGCAAGCCGAACGCTTCCGCGAAGTACAGTGGCTCATTATGCACAGACTGAGCATGCCGCTGAATCTGCTTTTGTCGCTCCCCGCTAAGATGAAACAATGCCGGTTTCAGACCGAAAAGTACGCGACGCGCACCCCGGAACGGTTGCGAATTTCTCCGAGGCAAGCGCTGGCGCCGCGCCTCCTCCTGATGTGCTTCCCGGTGGACTCTCGTCCCGAGGTGCCGCTCCCGGGGCGCGCATTTCCCGTCGACAGCTAACGACGGCTTCGCTTTTCGTATTGGCCGCCCTGGCGATTTTGTTGCCCGGTCTCGGCAGGCCCAAGGCGATGTTTTTTGACGAAGCCTACTTTGTGCCTGAAGCGAGGGCATTTATCCAGGGCGTGCCGAACCCAAGACCTGATGCTCCTCCTCTCGCAAAACCTCCCTTGGGCAAACTCATCATGGCGATAGGTATGGAGACCGCCGGGGATAACTCTTTGGGGTGGCGGATCGCCGGGGCCGTATGTGGCGCCTTGACCGTTGGGGCAGTCTATCTTTGGGCCTTCCTGCTGCTGCAGGACGCAAACTTGGCCTTCCTCGCGGCTGGGCTGGCTCTATTCAACAATTTCCTGTTTGTAATGTCGCGCATCGCCACTGTGGACGTCTTCCTGATGTTTTTCCTGATGTGGAGCCTGGTGGCCTTCAGCGCGGCTCTGGTTTTGCCTATGAAGCCCGGCACAAGAAGACTCCTCATCTGCCTGGCGGGAGTGTTGGTGGGGCTTGCAGGGGCTTGTAAATGGAACGCCATAGATACGCTCGCCGTATACGTTCTGGTCGCCGGTGCCCTTCTATTGGTTGCGCGTTCGGGGCTCGCGGGGAAAGCCCCTTCCCTTTTGGCGTTCGCGCAGAACGTCTCGCAGGCAGGTATTCCCTTCCTGCTGCTTGGTTTGCTCGTTCTTCCCATAGCGTCCTATTGCTTCGTCTTCTGGCCGCTATGCCGGCTCATCCACATTCCTTTCAGCCTTCACGAGCTAGCGGCGATCAACATTTTTATGTGGCATTTCAACCGGACCACGGACATCAATCCATTCCTCATCTCTCCCTGGTGGTCTTGGCCGTTGAACTTGAATCCTCAACGTTCCTTGTCCTACCTGGTTGGCAATCCGGTCGTGGCCTGGACTGGTCTTTTGGCGCTGGCCTTCTGCCTGAGGCGCTGCTGGAAGTCCATGGCGCTACCAGAAGCGCTGGTGCTGTTGCTCTTTGCCGCGAATCTTCTGCAATGGGCGGTTACCCCGCAGCGTGGTCTTTATTATTACTACTATTATCCCTGCGTGATGATCCTCGGCGTGGCCATCGCCGTAGCTTTGCGCAGCTTGCCGGCACGAGTCTTTGGCATGCGCATCAGCCTACTCATAGTGATGGCCGCCGCCGTTTTCTTCGTACGCTGCTATCCGCAGATGGCGCACTTGGATACCCCTTGGGATTGCCTCTTCGGCTGCTGGCCATAGAGACTTCTCGGGTCCAAGGATGCATCCCGAGCATCCTTTAGACACTTACAACTCCATCTCGAAGCTGCATAAACTTTCACGACGCAGCGCCGGACAGGGCCATGCGACGCTTGATGCGGAGTGCCAGAGGCTTCCCCTGCGCCACGTCACGCATCAGCTCGTCCCGCGAAGTTCGACACCCGAAGACCCGACACCCCGCGCAGCGTGCCGTCAAGCTCGGGATTCGTACTGGGAGTATGAGCGGCCTGCAGACAAAAAGGCCGTCCGCTTTTGGCAGCTTCCGCGATTTGATTCGCAGAGACGCCCAAGGGGACGGCCTTTTCTAATCTAAATTCCAGTTGACTAGCTGTACCGCATTACACAGCTCATCCAAAATCTGCCGACGGAAATTACCCGGGGATGATTCTTGGCGTCAGGAAGAACAGCAGTTCCTGTGACTGGATGGAGACGGTTGTCCGCTTGAAGAGGTTTCCGATGATCGGCAAGCTCCCGACGACGGGAACTTCCTGGATGTTCACGTTCTGTGTGTTGACGATGATGCCGCCAATCACGACCGTGCCGCCGTCCGGAACCAGCACTTTGGTTTGCGCGGACTGCGTGTCCAGGGCCGGGATACCTTGTACGCGTGGAATACCTTGATCGATCTGCGTGTTTTCCACCAGCACATCCATGAAGATCGTGCCTTCGATGGTGATCTGCGGCGTGACTTCCAGCTGCAACACGGCGTCGATAAACTGGACCGAAATCGTGTTGTTGATAGTCGTCTGAATGGGCAACTTGACGCCCTGCTTGATAATCGCTTTTTCGTTGTTCTGCGTCACGATGCGCGGCTTCGAGAGCAATTTGCCAACGCCCTTGGCTTCGGCAGCCGTGATAAAGAAGTCGAGAGCGAAGTTCGCGGACCGGAAGGAGTAGCCGGCACCGCTGGTCGGAACACCCGCGCCCAAGCTGGTGGCCAGCGGAATACCGCTCGCTGGGCCGCCGCCTGTGGTACTCGTCGGAACTCCGATGAGTGGGGGAGGTATCGGTCCATTTGTTGGACCTGGGCTAACGCCGACTTGCGGCGCACCGGAAAATAAGTTCTGGTTATGTAACGTAGTGCTTGCTCCGGCGAAACCTAGTTCCGTGCCGATGTCCCGGGAGAAAGCGCGGGAGGCAGAAATCACGCGTGCTTCAATTTCCACCTGTTGCGACTTGCGGTCAAGCTGGTGGAGAAGATTGTCGATGGTCGGAATGACCGAAGGAATATCGCGGATGATAATTTGATTCGACCGGTCGTCCGAAAGGATATCTCCGCGCGCGCTGAGGAATTTCTTCAGCGTGTCTTTCATGGTCGCCGCTTTTGCGTAGCTAAGGACGCGAGTCACGGTAACGGGAGCGATGGCTTCCGCCTGCGCCTTTTCGAGGTCGCGCTGGGTTTCCGCTTCGCTCTTCAGCGTTGTACGCGTTGCTATGCGCAAAACGTTTCCGTTGAGCTGCTTGTCGAGGCCGTTGTTCTGGAGAACGATGTCCAGCGCTTGATCCCACGGCACCTCATCCAACACGATCGTCAGTGTCCCTTTGACCGCCGGATCAAGAACTACGTTCAACCCGCTAATTTCGTGAATCAACCGGAAAAAGTCGCGCAGATCAACGTCCTTGAGGTTCACGGAGATGGGCTCTCCCGTGTACCTTCCAACTGCCGCTGGAGGAGCCGATGCCTGCGACTGGTTCGCTTGAGCCGACGTAGCTGCCATTCTATTGGCCGCTGCATTCGAAGCCTGGACCGCCTGCTGAGCCGCATCCTGTACTGTTGCCGGACGCGCTGGCTCATTCATCCGGCCAAAGGAAGCCAGGGTGAGTGAGGGCTGGGTCAGTTCGCCGGGCAAAACGAAGCGAGGAGCAGGAATCTGTAAAGAATTTGAGGAGCGTCCGCTGGTACGCGGCGCCGCTGCACTGTATTCAAACGTAGCTCGGGACTTCGGTTCTTCCAGCGAAGTCACGGTCTGCGGATTAGAAGGCAATGCGCTGGGAGCTTCCGGCTGCGCGTCGAACAGTACCACGACAGCTGTTCCGTCATGCGAAATCTGGTAAGGAGACACGCCGGTCAGGTCGACCACAACGCGTGCGACATTCGGGCGGTACTGTCCGAGGCGGACGTCGCGAACGGGCTCCGACACGCCAGGGATCACCGTTCTGTCCACGGCCAGTCGCGCGCCGGAGAAATCCAGCACCAAGCGCTCTGGATTCTGCATACGCGAGACGTGGGCATCGAGCCGCCCTTCGCCTTCCACACGCACACTCGCGCGCTGCGGCGCTTGCGTTATCGCCACGCTTGAGATCACCGAGGATGCCGCGGTCGCGCCGGCGGGCTCCTGCGTCTGAGCCAGCATCGGGCTTGTGCCCAGCACTGCGCTCGAAAGGATCAGGAAGCCACCCCGAAAGGCGGGCCAATTCGTCTTCATTGCTGTTCTCCTGCACTGGAGTAAATTCTTTTGTTTACTTGGCGTTCCACGGGCTTGCCAAACGCATCTTTCCCGATTTCATGGAACGAAACGCCATCCATCGCAATCTTTTCCACGCGTCCGTCATACAACTGGTCGCCTTCACGGAGAAAATAGGTGCGCGCCTGAGGATTGGTTACCACCGCGATCATGCCGTTCGGCGCTTTCACGATGCCGTCCAGCCTCAGCGTGCTGACCTGAAGGCCCGCTTTGCCTGGAGGCAATACAGCCGCGGCATTCTTCGCAGCCTGTTGCCGCATGACCAGCGACTCGAACGGATCGCGCCGCGCGGACTTTTCCTCGCCTTCCTTCGGCGCGTCTGGATTCACCGCTTCTTCGACAGGCTTGGCGGGCTTGGGAGCCTTCGCCACTTTATTCGTTGCGGACTTTGCTGCGGGCTTCTTCGCCGCAGGTGCTGCAGCTTTCCCGGTCGGCGGCGCAGCCTTGCCAGCAGCTGGCGACGCCGTCTTCGCGCCGGCAGGAGCAGCAGGATTGGCTTGCGCACGCAGCCCAGGAGCGGCTGCCGCGAGCAAAATCCCTAGTACGAGAGTTAGTGCTGAACGCATAGATCGCTCATTCCCGCTCAAGGGTTATTTCCCCGCCGGCTTGACAGCGGACTTCGCTCCCGGTGCTGCGGAGGTCGGCCCGATATCAGCTGGCTTGGTAAAGAAAGTCGTTGCCGTAAAAACTGCCGATACCGTCGTGCCCGGCCGTATCGGATATTTCGTAACCTTGGACTTGTCTGGGTCAGAAAATTCCAAATCGCCTACGTTGATAATTCTCGACAAGCGGCCCAACCGCCCGAAAAAGTCCATCAGATTAAAGTACGGCCCGTCCGCCTGCACTTCGAACGGCATTTCATAATGAAATTCCTTGGGTACAATCGCCTGTGCGGTTAGCCGGCGAAGCTGCACGTTCGACGCGGCGGCCGCTCCCTGGAGCAACCGGATGAATTCGTCGGTCTCTTTCTCTTCCGGCACGATCGTCTTCAACGTGTCCAGTTGCTTCGAAAGAGCATCCATCTGTTGTTTGAGTTCGCCGTAGCGCTGCCTATAAACCGACAATTGCTGCACTTCGGCATTCAGTGTGGAAGCCTGCTGCACGGCCTTGTCGACCGCGTCGCGCTCCTGGGCCACGGGAGAAAGGGGAATGTAAACCCCCAAAAGAAGCACCACCACCGCGATGGCGACTGCCACCAGCCCTTGCATGAACACCGACATGTCTCGAAACGGATTGGCCATGGTCGTCCCTTATCCCTTCTTGGCCGGAGTCGCGGCGGGCGCGGTTTTCGCCGGCACATTCGCCGGCTTCGCCTGCGCTGGTGGAGCAGAAACTATCTGCGGCGGAGTGATTTCAGCGGACAACTGAAAATTAAACGTCTGCACTGCCGTCGTCTTGTCGTCCTGCTTGGTTTCCTTGATTTCCACCTTTTGGAAATACCCGGACCGCTTCAGCGCAGTGATGAAATTCGCCACGGCGTTGACGGAAGCCGACGAACCTTCAATCGTCAGGCTCGTGCCCTTTCTCGTCATCGTGGTCAGCCAAAGATTTTCTGTCCGCGAAACCGTGTTCGCCACCATGTCGAGCAAGTCTTGCCCGCCCGTGCGGTCGCGCTGCAATTGTTCAATCGTAGTTACTCGCTGTTGCAAAACCTGCTTCTGCTTGTCGAACGCTTCCACTTGCTGCTTGATGTTTTCGAGGTCTGTCTTTTGCGCCTGCAAGGTCTTAATTTTGCTGTTTTCGGTGCTGAGCTGCTGTTGCCATGAATAATAGAGGAAGCCAAGAACGAGAACGCCGAGAACCAGACCAGCGCCAATAAAGAGGACAGGAAGCGCGGCTCCCGTATCGACTGGCCGTCGCGAGGCTTTCGGCCTAATTTGTCCGAGAAGGTTTATGCGGATCATGGTTAGTCAAAGCTCCTCAGTGCCAGACCCACGGCTATGGCCAGCCGCGGCGACATCTCGCGGATTTGGTCATCGCTGTGGCGGCTGGGATTGACGAGCACTTTCCGGAAAGGGTTCAGCTCCTCGACAGGCATGGCGAACTCTTCCCGGAGCAAATCCACCAGTCCGGGAACCCGCGCCGTTCCGCCTGCCACGACGATGCGCTGAATATTCTCTCCGCTCGCCGTCGCCCGGAAGAAGTCGAATGTCTTTTGAATTTCCAAAGTAAGAATGTCCGAGACGCTGCGCAGAATCTGCTGCTTCTGTTCGTCGGTAACGCTCGGAAGCGTATCGCCCTTTTTCAGGCGTTCGGCATCCTCGAAGCTCAAGTCCAATTCCTTCTGCAGCGCGTCCGTATACTGGTTGCCGCCCACGCTGACGTCGCGCGTAAACAGCGGCACGCCGCCGCGGACAATATTAATGTTCATGACGCTCGCGCCGATATTCAGCAGCGCAACGGTCTGTCCGGCGTCCGGCTCGTAGTTCACTTCAAAGCAGTTCTGCAAGCCAAACGCATCGATGTCCACGACCACGGGCGTCTTGCCTGCTTGCGCCAGCACGTTCGTGTGGTTCAGAATCTTGTCCTTCTTTACTGCCACCAGAAGGACGTCCATCTGCGCGTCCATCGACTCCAGCAACTGGTAGCTCAAATTCACGTCGGCGATATCGAACGGAATATGCTGGCTGGCTTCCGAAGGAATCCGGTCGTACAACTCTTCCTCGGTCATCAACGGGAGCGGCACTCTCTTCACAATCACCGAATGGCCGGAAACCGATGTCGCCACATTCTTCGTCTTCACGCGCTGCGCATCGAATATCTTGCTGATCGCGTTGGCCACTTGCGGCGCATCCATGATCGCGCCATCCACGACCGTGTCCTGCGCCAGCGATTCCATACCAAAGCTAACAAGCTCGTAGCCGGCTTTTGTCGACTTCAGCTCCACTGCCTTGATCGAGCTTGAGCCGATGTCCAGCCCTACCAGCTGCCTTGATTTTTTGCCCATTCCCAACATATCGCGGCCTCTTTCGCCTTCGCTACCGGCAAACTATCGGCGCCTCGCATGCGCCTGGCTCATTTTCCGTTCCATCCAGCGGTCCAGAATCGTCTTACGCAGTTTCCAACGATTGCCGAGTTTAAACGCGGGAATTTCGCCCTCCGTGATGTAACGGTACAGGGTATCCGGGGAGATCCCCAGATACTGCGACGCCTGTCTCACATTCATCACTTCACGCGATTCAATCACGAGGAACGTCACCCCGGCGCCCGAACTCACGCCAACCCCACCACCGTCAAGGGCACCCCAATTAGCGCTGCGGATATTTCGAGGTGCGGCCCGTGCAAGGTTTATCCCATTGAAAAGCTCAGAGCGTCAAGGGATTCTCTACCGGAGTTGCCTTAAAACTACCCCTATTCTTAGGCAGTTCTGGGGTATTGGGGGTAGTTGATACCATTAATTGTGGTTATCTTTGGAGATAACCACAACTAATTGTAGATTTTTTCGATTTCGGCCTGTCCTTAGGGACGGTTATCCTTTGTAGGCAGGCGCCTGCTTCTTCTCAGCTTAATATCATAGTTGCAGCGTTTTCCAAATCGCTGCGATGCGTGCGCGCGTTCCTTCATCCATCTTGATTTCATCCGGCCACGGGCGCGTGAATCCTTCCGTTTCCCACTTGCGCGTTGCATCAATTCCCATTTTCGAGCCGTAGTCCTGCATCCTCTGCGCGTGGTCCAGCGTATCCACGGGGCCTAGCGAAAACTGGACATCCCTTTCCGGATCGAGCGCGCATAATGCTTTCCACACGACTTCACTGTAGTTGTGTACGTCCACGTCGTGATCAACAACCACAATGACCTTCGTGAACATCGCTTGCCCCAACGACCAAATCGCGTTCATTATTTTTCGCGCGTGGCCTGGATACGACTTGCGAATCGCCACGATCATCAAATTGTGAAAGATTCCCTCCGCCGGCATCGCCACGTCGGCGATTTCCGGATACTGCATCTTCATCACCGGCAGAAATACGCGTTCCACTGTGTATCCCATGTAATAGTCTTCTTGCGGCGGCGGCCCTACGACCGTCGTCAGGTAAATGGGATCCTTCTTGTGCGTCACGCACTCCACGTGGAAAACCGGGTATTCGCCTTCCAGGGAATAAAATCCCGTGTGGTCGCCGAACGGGCCTTCCGTCCGCATCTCATTTAGATTGACGTAGCCTTCCAGGACGATTTCAGCATTCGCGGGCACTTCGAGATCGTTCGTCTCGCAAGTCACCATTTCCACTGGTTCGCGCCGCAGAAATCCTGCAAACATCATTTCATCCAGATCCGGAGGAATCGGCAGCATCCCGGAGAGAGCCGTCGCGGGGTCCGCTCCAATCGCCACGCTAACCGCGATTCGCCCTTCGGGATTTTTCGCTCGGGCACGCCGGAAATGCTCGGCGCCGTGCTTCTGCGTCTGCCAATGCATGCCTGTGGTGCGCTCGTCATAAACCTGCATGCGGTACATTCCGACGTTTCGCTTTCCCGTCTCTGGATTTTTCGTAAACACCAGTGGAAACGTAATGAAGCGCCCGCCATCCTGCGGCCAGCATTTCAAAATCGGAAAATCAAAAAGATTCAGGTCTTTTCGGTGATGCATCACTTCCTTGCAGGCACCCGTCTTGACGCTCTTCGGAAAGAACGAGCCCAACTCCGCCAGCTTCGGCAACATCTTGATCTTGTCGAACAGGCCCTGCGGCGTTTCCATTTTCAGAAAGCCCTGAATCCGCGCTGCCACTTCATCGAGCTGGCCCACTTCAAACGCCAGCGCCATCCGCCGCACGCTTCCAAACGTATTTACCAGCAGGGGCATGCGCGAGCCTTTCGGCTTCTCAAACAACAATGCCGGACCAACGCTGTCCGCCAGACGATCCTTGTCCCGCGCCACGCGCTGTGTAACTTCCGCGATCTCCAGAATAGGGTCTACCTCCGCGCGAATCCGCTTCAGTTCCCCTTCCTTCTCCAGTTTCTGGACGAACTCCCGCAAATCCCGATACGCCACTGATTCCTCCCGGAGCATGCCAAAGACGATGCGTTGGAAGAAAACTGTATCACGATCCGTGAGGCCAACTGCGAAAGCTTGCCATGCCAAATCAGTTGGGATTTGACGACACTGCAACTCGAAGAGCGGCCTGGCGGGAGTCGCCCTCTAACACGTGATCGTAAAACGAGCTCAATTTGCTGTACTGATCCAGCGTATAGAGAGCGCCGGAAATCCGAAACGTGCGCATCATCTCAATCGTATTGCCGTTCTTCTTCGCAGAAAGCTCATAGTAAACAGCTCCCTGGTCCGCTTTCGCGTTCGCCGGAAGCGATTCCACTTCTATTCCGGCCGGCAACTCCAGCCTCACTTCGTCATAGGACTCATGCGGGTAGCCAAAGTAGACGGGGTGCGTGCGCCGGGGCGTCGCTAATGGATTTTTTTCATGCGCATGAAGAACGCCCAGCGGCAAAATCAGCCGTCTTCCCGCAGGCACTGCAAAATTCGGAATATCCACCTCAAATTCGGTTCGCAGCGGCGCCCCAGAATCCTCCCATCCTTCCACCTTGACCAGCTTTACAGCCGCGCCCTGCATCAGCATACCTTTCAGGGATTCCTCCAACTCCTTACGCCGCTCCGCTTCGTCTTTGCGAATCGCTTCCAGCCTCATGCTTAGCGCTTCTTGTCCAAAATAAAGGAACACAACCTTCCCGCTTAGCCCGCCATCGCTGCTCAGCTTCAAGTCTGCTTCTCTCCTGAGGGTGGCATCCTTGCTCTTGGAAGCCGGTGTGCTCCCGAGATTCGGATATTCGGAGTCCTCTAAAACGCCGCTGGTGTCCGCTTCATCCCACGGAAGTAAACCGTACGGGCAAAACCGCGTCGCGGGATCCAAGTAGACGAAGCCTTGCCCGACGCGCACGGAGACAACCATGGAATTTAGCTGCCGTTCGCTGGGGTAACCCTTCATAAAAAAGGCCAGCTTCCGCGAACTAACCATCAGCGGCGCCGCGTGAAGCCCCGATGCCCGCGCCAGCGCCACGAAGAGCAAATCAATTTCATTCGCGTAGGCGTACCCGTGAACTAACACGTCCTCCGCATTCTTGTTTTCCGCGAGGTTCTCCTGCTTCAGTTGTTTATCCGTCTTCGCTGCTTCATAACTGACCGCGCGAATTTGCTGCACTCGATCATAGATTTGGCGCAATTTCTTTTCGTCCGGATCGTTGGGGTTGACCAGCCTCGCCGCTTCACTCTGAATCACCTTGGACTTGCCTATAAATTTATCTACTGCCTCCGCGTGGCGCTTCGCCACACCCTCCCAATACACATTCTCTGAGTAATAGCCCACCGCGTAATACATGTTGGCTCGAATCTTCAAATTCTCTTCCGGCGGCGAATCTTCCTCCTCCTCGTAGGCAGGAACATTATCAATATCGATTTGGATCGTGCCGTCATTCAACCTCTGCTTTCTGACGTTTTCCGGCAGAGCGACATAGAAGTCCTGGATTTCAGCACCCTTCACTCTGTGCAGAGTAAAGTGCCCATGGCGCAAAAACAGGCTACGCTGGATTTCCCATTCCGCAGCCGGGTAGGTGTACGCGGCATCGATCCGATAGGCTTCCGGATGTTTGAAAACATCTGGGATTTTCTCTTTATAGTGCAGGCGATAGGAATATTCGATGATCGTCCCAATTTGAACGTTTGGCAGCGTCAGCACTTTGGCGTTCACACGGATCTTCTTGGCCTTCACGATCTCCCGGTCGTAAGCCTGCTCCGTGAACTCCGCCATCTTGCCATCCGCCCCAATGGTGCGCGCGCGAATCTCCTCCACGCGCGTGTCTTTGTCGTAATACGGAATTTCGACGTTGGCGTACTTCCTTCCTTCGTCTTGAAACACCTTGATTCGGAAGGACTCCGTTTCGGTCCCGTTCCTGTTGTCGGTGTCCACGGCGTAATAGAGAATCATTGCGGCCGAGCCCTTGGCGGCAGGGTTATCTTTCAACGCCAGCTCTTCCGGGGTGATCGCTGGAAGGTTGGGAAGCTCTTGCGCACAAGCAAGAGAAGCCGCGGCAGGCGGCAGCAGCAAACACACACCAACAGCGCACGAAAATCCTGAGTGCTTCATGGATCACCCGTCAGGAGTCACCGTTGGGCGCAGCTTAGCCCCGGCAGAAACAACATAGCAAGCGACAAAGTGCGTCAACGGCGCGACATGATTCCGCTGGTTTGGTGGGAGACTTCGTTTGTGGAGCTTGGACTATTGGACGTGTGCGTCGAAAACGCCGGTCTCGACTTGCCCGCCGCGTTTTACCTGCACAAAAATCCTGTACTCGCCAGCCTTGGGAAAACCGTAAGGGAAACTTACCTGTGGTTCGAGCGTTGCGGGCGTCGTTGTCATTGTCATGCCGCCGGCCATGCTTCCGCCCATTGCAGCGCTTCCCGCCGCGCCGCCGCCGTTCGCCAACTCCAGCGCAGCCATCGACGCCGATCCTGCAGGATGGATGTGAGCAAACACGCTCATGTCCGAGCTTACGAACTCCGCGTGGCCCGCCATTCCCATGTACGGCTTCATGTCTTTCGCTGGGTTTCCATCCTTATCCTCGACTTTAAACTTGAAAACTGTCGATGTATTCGCCACCAGCGGCCCGCTTCCCTTCTCCCAGACAATTCGCCCGCCGTCCGCAAGCTGTGCAACACTCACATCGCCTGACTGCGCGGTCAAGGGCGTCCCTGTCCAACTTGAATCATCCCCGACCATCGGGTTTCCATGGATCTGCGGCAAATCCACTTGCCCTACCAGCGTCCACGGAAATCCCGCCTTATCCACGATGTCCGCAAAAACCTCGTAATGTCCTGCGGGCATGTCGGGCAAATCGTCCACGAACTTGCTGCCTTCTCGTTCTGGATGCAAATGCCACATGCGATCCATTCCGGGCGAGGTAATCAAAAACAAATGCATCAAATGATTGTGGTCGGGGATTACTTCTTCCATGTTCACTCGTTTTGCCCACTCCGGATCCCGCCCGTTCGCTCGAATCACCAGTCGATTTCCATTTTCGAGTTTCGTCTCTGCCTCCGGCGGCTTGAAAAAGCTTACCCCTCGTTTGTAATTCGAAGCTTCCGCGCCCCACCACGCTTTCCCCAAATAAAGAATGCCCAGCACGATCACCGCGGTAATCGCCATCACGACTCTGGCTCGCCGCTTCTTCGAGTAGGACGGCGTCTCTCCCGGCTCCAGATTTCCTTCGCGCGCCGCGGCACCGGCTATAAACACCAGCCCCACCGCCAGGAACACCATCAAAAATCCTAGCAATCCGCTCAGCGATCGCTCCATCGGAAGAGTCCTCTGCGCAAAAGCGGGCACTGGCACCGCAAGCTCTCCTTTGCCTTTGCTTCCCTCCGCCGATACACGCACCTTCAGCGCTCCCGATTCCATCAACCACAAGCTTCCGGTAAAAAATTGTGCATCCTGCTTTGACCGCTCCGCAACGTCGGGAGTGGGTGGAAATTCCGACCCCGCCCCACTCAAGCGCATCGGCACAATCTCAATCTTCTCCACGTCATTCGAAGAGCTTCGCACTTCAATTTCTGCAATCCCCGGAATCACTTGCGGCACGCGTACCGTCACAAAAAGGTGATACGGTCCCGCATCGCCCTCAAAGAAAACGTCCGGACTTCCCACGTGCGCACTCACAGAAAGTGCCCCCAACAATACGGCCGCGAGGACACTGATCGTTCGTCTCTGCATGAATCTCCTCAATTTCTTCGGATTCCAATCAAGAATATAAGCGCGAAACGCCTCTAGCTTTCCAATCACCTACGCATCCGCCGCATCCAATCGCCCCATGCGAATCCCAACCGTGCGGTAATCACGCTAAACACAAGCGCCATCACCATCAACCGCGCAAACACCGCTCGCGGTTCGCTAGCATTAAGTTGGTAAGGATCGTAAAGGATCGTCGCCGGATCGAAATACGCAAAATACCCCATCCCGAAAACCCAGTTGCGCGCCGCAGGCGTCATCAGAAAATCCGCAAACGGCCACTGCACCACCAAAAAACTCAGTACAAAGACCGGCCCCGTCATGGCCACCAGCTTCCACCTTCCCCACTGCCCCGTCTTGCGCCACAAGAGGTCCAGCACAATCGCCGGCACAATCAGCAGCAGCGGAAAATGCAGCGGCACCAAATGCGTGATGTGCTGATACACCGGCCCCAGCTTCGGCTCCGCGGGAAAAAGCGGCAGTACCCATTCAAAAGTCAGCAAGATGATCGTGTAAATTCCCGCGACCGCCGTGCATCCCCACTTCCACTGCGATCCCCACGCTGGCGCAATCAGCACTGCCGGAATCGCAATCGCCACGGCGAGATAACATGCTGCCCGATGCATTTCAGTCGGCCAGGTGCTCGACGTCAGAATCGTTCCCATCTGCGCCACGCAACTCGCCCCAACATAAAGCAAAAGAAATCCAAGTATCCGGCGCACCCGCTCCGACCCGCGGCTCATCAACCCGGCTATTAGAGCCATCAGGCCGATCTTGATAGTCAGCGAACCCAGCGACAGCAATGTATGAGGCGGGCTGACTATCTTCACGTCCAACCCGTATGCGTTGTGCCACCAATTGTCGAACGGCGCCGACGTCAGCATCGCGATGCAACCCCACACTGCGATGAACGCTCCCAGCGGCCCGCGGAATCCCCAAATCTTCACCGACGCATCTTGCGTTGCCGCATTATGTCCAAACGTCGCCGTCAAAATCATATACGCGCACGCAATTCCCACCAGCACGCCCGTCAACTGAATCAGGATGTGCGCCGGCGTCCAGAACGTATCCCTCCCAATCGACATGTGCCATGAAATGTCCCACGGTCCGCCGATCATCCCGCTCACAATTCCCGCGACCATGCACCAAATCGGCCACGGCACGGACTCCACGCGCGCCCCTGCGCCCACGCCCACCGCCATCGGCGGTCTGGCTATATGTTGTCCGAAAGGAATCGATTGTCCCATCGAGGCCCACTCCTCCTCCGCCACCACCAGCGGCTTTTTTACACCCTTCCCGCGAGTCTACACCGCACTGCCCGTTCTGCAAACCACTTGCCGTCCCTCTGAAGTCAGCGCCTACTCCCAATTTACGCGATAGCTTCCGTTTTGTTACGCTCCCCAAAACTAGATGGAACATTCGGGACACATCTTCGTCTTTAAGAGTGGGGGCGAAGCCAGCAATCTCACTTTTCGTTCAGCAAGCCCCAGGGGATCCTGTCAATGCACACATTCGTTGCCCATCTGAAGCAAGTCTTCCGCCGCCTGGCTCACGCACCCCTATTCACCGTTATCACGCTCATCACACTCGCCGCTGGCGTTGGCGGCAACACCGTCGTCTTCAGCGTTCTCGAAGGCATCCTTCTCAAGCCGCTCCCGTACCCCAAGCCCAACGAGCTTATTGGCGTCTGGCACACCGCTCCGGGTATCAACATCACGGACCTCAACATGGCTCCCTCCAACTACTTCATCTATCGCGAGCAAAATCAATCCTTTCAGGACATTGGCATCTACAACCGGGATGCTGTCAGTATTACGGGCACCGCTGAACCAGAACGCCTTGACGCTCTTGACGTGACCGACGGCACCCTGCCCTTGCTCGGGATTCCGCCCATGTTGGGGCGTTCCTTCACTCATCAGGACGATTCGCCGGGTGCATCCGACACCGCAATGATCACGTATGGTTTCTGGAAAAAGAAATTTGGCGGCTCCAGCTCAGTTATCGGACAATCCATTACTTTGGATGGCAAGCCGCGGGAGATTATTGGCGTGCTTCCTCAACGCTTTCATTTCCTGGATTGGAACGATCCCGCCGTAATCCTTCCCTTAAAATGGGACCGTAGCAAAACCAATCTCGGCAATTTCAGTTACGAAGGGATCGCTCGCCTAAAACCCGGCGTCACCATGGAACAAGCCAGCGCCGACATCGCTCGCATGTTGCCGATTGTCTCGCGCACTTTCCCCGCGCCTCCCGGATTCAGCGCCAAGATTTTTGATGATGCCCGCATCGGCCCGAATCTTCGTCCGCTAAAGACCGACGTCATCGGCGACGTTGGCAGCACCCTCTGGGTCCTCATGGGCTCCATCGGCCTCGTCCTGCTGATCGCCTGCGCAAACGTCGCTAATCTCCTGCTCGTGCGCGTCGAAGGGCGCCGGCAAGAGCTCGCCGTTCGCTCCGCCCTGGGCGCTAGCCCCTTCCGCATCGCCGGCGAACTTTTTCTGGAAAGCATCACTCTCGGCTTCTTCGGCAGCGCCATCGGTTTGGGCCTCGCCTACGCCGCCCTCCGCGCGCTCGTCGCCATCGCTCCCGATGGCCTCCCGCGCATCAACGAAATCGGCATCGACGGCCCAGTGCTGCTCTTCACTTTTGTCATCTCGATTCTCGCTAGCGTCCTCTTCGGCTGCATTCCTATATTCAAATACGCCGGCGTCCGCCTCAGCACAGGCATTCGCGAAGGCGGGCGCGCCAATAGCGGCAGCCGCGAACAGCACCGTGCGCGGAGCGTTCTCGTCGTTGTGCAAGTCGCTCTCGCCCTCGTTCTCCTCATCTGCTCAGGACTCATGATCCGCACCTTCCGTGCGCTCACGCACATCAATCCCGGCTTCTCTCAACCCACTCAGGTGCAAACCTTTCGCATCGGCATTCCAGACAATCAAGTCAAGGACAATGAAAGCGTCGTCCGCACATTCGAAGCAATGCGTAGCAAAATTGCCGCGATTCCCGGCGTCTCCGCGGTCACCGTTTCCACGTCATTCCCGATGGACGGCAACGCCAGCAACGACCTGGTCTTCGCGCAGGATCGCGCCTACTCCGAAGGACAAATTCCTCCGATTCGCCGCTTCGCTTTCGTTATTCCAGGTTTTTTTGAAACGGAAGGAACTCCCCTGGTTGCAGGGCGTGATTTCACGTGGACGGATATTTACAAGACGCTTCCGGTCGCCATCATTTCTGAAAACTTTGCCCGCGAGTATTGGGATTCTCCCGCCAATGCCATTGGCAAGCGCATTCGTGTCGCTACCACCGACGACTGGCGCGAAATTATCGGAGTCGCTGCCAACGTTTACGGCGATGGCGTCAGCAAAACTCCTCCGTCCATGGTCTATTGGCCCATCATGCGCGTTCGCTTTGAGGGCCAGGCGCAGGATGTCGCGAACTATACAGGCTTCGGGATTCGCAGTTCTCGAGCAGGTTCAGAATCTTTCCTAAAAGAAGTCCGCGAAGCCGTCTGGTCCGTGAATCCCAATTTGCCTCTCTCGAATGTTCACACCCTCGGGGCCTTCTACACGCGCTCCATGGCTCGCACTTCGTTCACACTGATCATGCTCGCCGTCGCTGGCGGCATGGCTCTGCTCCTGGGCGTCGTTGGCATTTACGGCGTCATCTCCTGCTCCGTCTCTCAGCGTGTCCGCGAAATCGGCATTCGCATGGCCCTCGGCGCGCAACAGCAATCTGTCACCGGTATGTTCATTCGCCATGGACTCATCCTCACCGGCATTGGCGCCGCCTTCGGCCTCGTCGCCGCCGTAATCGTCATGCGCCTCATGTCTTCGCTCCTCTTCCACGTCAATCCGATCGACCCGCTCACCTATGGCGCGGTAACTCTAGGCCTGGTCGCCACAGCCTTCATCGCCAGCTATCTTCCTTCGCGCCGCGCCGCCACCGTCGACCCCGTCGAGGCGCTCCGCGCCGAGTAAGGCTGACATTCAAATTGGAACTGGCTACCTTGCTGGCAGCGCCAGTCTGCGTTACGCTTGCGCCCCGTTTAAAGCACCATGACCAGCAACCAAAAACTTCTCGACCAGATTCTTAGAGGTGGTGCGGATGCGAACATCCCGTTTGCTGGAATGGTCGCACTCTGGAAACGCCTGGGTTTTCAGGAACGCGTTAAAGGAAGCCATCACATCTTCGTCCGCGATGGCGTGGCGGAAATATTGAACCTGCAGCCCGCTGGCAACAAATGAAAACCCTACCAAGTCAAACAGGTCCGCAATGTTATAATCAATTACCAATTGGCGGGAGGAGCGGATGTCTAAGTACGAGATCATCATCTATTGGAGCCAGGCCGACGACGCCTTCATCGCGGAGGTCCCCGAACTTCCCGGTTGCTCCGCTGACGGCAAGACTCACAAAGAAGCCTTAGCCAACGTTGAAATCATCACCCAAGAATGGCTCGAAACCGCCAAAGATCTCGGCCGTGCCATCCCCGTCCCGCGCGGCAGGCTCGCTTTCGCTTAGCCTTTGACGTTGCCGCCACTGATTCTCTCTACTTTTTAGACACTCTTTTTCACCCCGTTGCACCCTGGATGACTGCTTATGCTGCAATAGCAATACCGTGCGGCAACAAGCTGCATGCCTTATGTCATCCATCCGAGCGATCGCCGTCTTGCTTTGCCTATCCTCCATCCCTTGTGCCCACGCGCAAAAATCAAAACCTATCGAAGAAAAAGAAATCTCGGATTGGTACAACAAAAGATATGACTGCCCCGAGGATCGGCCCCTGTACTTCTACACCTTCGAAGAATTCGACTTCCAAGGAAGCGGCACCGATCAAGCCATCATCGTCGCCATGTCCTGCGAAGGAGGAACCGGCGGTCCGGACATTCATTCCGTACTTTCGCGCGACTCCGACGGTGAACTCGAAGAGCTCACCATCCCCGACGCTCCCAACGCCACGTACGACAACATGTTCGGCAACCGTAATTACGATCTCTCCGTCGAAAACGGTCTTCTCATCGCCACCTTCTCAGACGACAACGACCGCGACAACACTCCACTCACCATCAAGTACAAATGGAACGGCAAAGAATTCGCCATTGTCACCATCGAGAAAACCGGCATATATCCCACCAGCTACGATTGCAGCGCCAAAACGCTGACCGAGGTCGAAAACCTCATCTGCCACGTCGACACTTTAGCCGCACTCGATGTGCAACTAAATACTCTCTATATGTCGCTCCTTGCCAAACGCACCGGCGTACAACGCGACGCCCTCCGCGAAGAACAACGCCAATGGCTCGCCGACCGCGAAAAAACTTGCTCCATCTACAAAGGTTGGCTCAGGTGCCTCTCCGACTACTACCAACAACGCATCGACGCGCTCAAACTGCACGCCGAAACTCCTGCTCCTGCGAAGGCCGCCAAACCGGCCTGAACCTGACGCAGCGGAGCGTAAAAACCGCAAAGCCCTCGACGAACGGCAAAAATCGTCGAGGGCCTTCCCTTCTTTGGAGTGCGGCAGCTCTGCTGCCGATTTTCTATTTTGGCTGGCACCGCCCTACCTTGGCGCGCCCACTAAATCGCCGAATGTTGCAATGGACTCACGACTTGCCGTCCAGCCTGCGATGCGGCCTTCCAAGTCCTCGCCTGCGCGATACAAATGACGTGCAGCATGAGGAACAGCGGCACAAGGAAAGTGGGAATCAAGCTCAACGGCAGCATCGTCATAGCCACCATCGACGCGCCGTGCGGATCGAGCAAACGCGCCGTCGTGCCCAGGCTCACCGCCGTAACCAGGTCCAATATTCCAAGCACCTGCCAAAAAATAAAGCCCCCACGATGACCGGGCTCCGCAAGTTTCCAAGCCGCGAACCCCGCCGTCGCTCCAATGAACATATCTCCATATCCCGCCGGCCACGCGAAAATCGCCGGCAATACATTTCGTGCCTCTAGCAGAACAAACGTAAACCCGATAATTCTCCACACTTGCACCGAAGTCAGAACTCTTGGGTTCAAAGAAAACGCAAAGTTTCGAAATCCCTCCGACGCTGCAAACCACAACGAAAACACAATCAGAGGAACCGCTGCTGCCACCGCAACACCAACTCCAAACTGTGCTAATGGGTTCAGGAACAGATGTGCCGCCGAAGCCCAGAGCACTGCGACAAACCAAACCGCGAGTAACCCAGCCGTGATTTTTCCATACTTGCTCATAGCGAACCTCCCTCTGTCTTGACGATTTCTGTTACGTGATGCGTGAGCTGCAAAAGACTCCCCCACTCCCTCTTCCCCAACTTCCCCCGGAGCCGCGATTGCACCTTGTCCCATACCGGCAAAGCCCGCTTGAGTTTCGCTTCCCCCGCCGCAGACAACCGTATCCGCCGCTCCCGCCGATCCTCGCCGCGCTGCTCCCCAATCCAGCCCTTCCGTGCCATGATCGCCAGCGTCCGCGTCAGGCTCGTGCTGTCCATCGCCAGCATCCCGCCCAATCGCCCTTGCGACACTTCCCCCGCCCGCGACAACACCTGCAGGATCGTCAACTGCGTCGCCCGCAACCCCAAAGGACGCAGCGCTTCCTCATACATTTGTGTAAGCGCGCGCGCGGTTCTGCGAAAGTTCGCGCACATGCATGGCAACTCCGGAATGAAAGGTTGGCTCATGCTAGATAGATGTATATACATCTATATTGGTTACACAGATTCTTTCGTTAGCCGGCGAGTTGCATCGCGCCGGCTGAGCACGTCAGCCTAATTCCCAAAAACAGCGCTGGTTCACGGCACTAAAATCCACATTTCCGACTCCCGCGCTAATCAGGAGTTGAGTCGCGCCCGTGCTGATAGAAAGCCATTAGCGGCCCAGCTGTATTACCATGCACTTGGACTTGCTGTTCTCGGTGGTTCTTTGTGGCAAGAGGACAAGGCTAAGGAGAAAGTTATGAAGTGCAAACTGACGGGAGCAGCGGGATTGGCTGGGGCGTTTGTTGCGGGCATGGTAGTGGCGACCGCGTTGGGTGGCGGGATGGCTGCGGCGAGGGCCAAGACGCTGGGCGCGGCGGCGCAAGGGCAGCAAGTTATCGTGCAGAAGGTCATCAGCCCGACGGTGACGGACGAGGACATTGCTTTGCTCCGCCAAGATCTGCGGGCAATGAAAATGCAGGTGATTGGGCAGAATATGTCGCTGTCGGATACCGAGGCGCAGAAGTTCTGGCCGATCTACAACCATTACGTGAAGGACTTGCAAGAAGTGAACAATCAGAAGTATGCGCTGTTGAAGCAGTACGCGGAGATGTGGGAAACGATGTCAGACGAAGACGCGCTTATTTATGTGCGGCACTGGCTGGAGGCGGACGGGCAAGCGCAGGCGCTGCGCTTGAAGTATGTGCCAGTGGTGAGCCAGATCTTGCCCGGAAGGAAGGCGGCGACGTTTTTTCAGTTGGACCGACGTCTGAACATGATCATCGACCTGCAATTGTTTTCGCAGATTCCGTTGGCACATCCGAAGGAATAGTCGGGAAGAGATTACCAACCCATTTGGCGCATCCGCTCCAGGATGAGTCCACTATAGCGATTCATGTGATCGGGCCGCCGCTTCAGGGGTAACGGCAGAATTGCGGCGAGCCGGGCCGCTTGGTCCCGGTCGATACTCCGGGCCGAGCTTCGGTAATAGTAGCGGCACGCCGACTCCGCGCCGTAAACGCCAGGGCCCCACTCAACCACGTTGAGGTACAGCTCCAGAATGCGCCGCTTGCCGAGGACCAATTCGGCCACCGGGACAAGCGTGAACTCAGCGCCCTTGCGGAGGATGGAGCGCCCGGTTCCGAAAAACAAGTTTTTTACCAGTTGCTGTGTAAGGGTGGAGCCACCGCGAATGCGGCCGCCTTCCATATCCTCTTCAGCAGCGATTTCCATCGCGTGCCAATCGAATCCATGATGCTCGTAGAAGCGCGCGTCCTCCGCGGCGATCACAGCATGCTGGAAATCGGGCGAAATTTGGCTCAGCGGAACGAATTCGTATCGTTCGCGATACGGCGTATGGTGAATCCATGCCTGCAAGCGGCGCTCCATGTGAACCGCGGTAGTCGGTGGGTCGATCCACCGGGCAGCCACTAGGATCAGCGCAGCAAGCAACCACAGAAGCACCAATCCGATGAGAAACCATCGAACGAAGGACCGCAGAAAGCTTTTCCGATGCGGGGCGTGTGGGTCGGAAAGCTGAGCGGGCTCGCCATTGAGCTGCATGGGCAAGTCTTCCGCGCGCTTCTTTGACGATATGTCTGGATCTTCAGTCACACTTCAGAATAATCGTTTGGGCTGGAATGACATAGCCCCCGATTCGCCGCGTGATGGCACGAGCGGTTTTGGCAGGTTTCCATTTGCACGATAACCGCTGCGGGCTCAAGCTGTCGGCCGACTCCCGCATGCCTGTTCGCTATGACTTCCTGGTGGCGACCGCGCGTCCGGGATTTCCTTTGGCCGAGACCGATTCCCTAGCGTCTTGTTATGCCAAGCTTATGACTTCTCTTCCCCTGGCGTGCCAGGCTCCCAGAGACCGGATAGCCCGCTACTGATATACCGCTTGCCCTCAAAGACTGCTGCCACGGCCTTCGCCAATTCCTTCTCCGCATCCTCCTTGATGACGTAGCCGTTCGCACCGGTGTCCAAAGCGCCTTCTGCAATTTCCCAAAAGGCGTACGTGCTCACGAATAGAATTTTGGAGTCCGGAGCAACGTTGCGGATTTGTTTAGCGGCTTCGATACCACTGAGCTTTGGGAGGCTGATGTCCAGGAGAATCAGGTCCGGCCTGAATTCTTCTGCTTTCTGCACGGCTTCTAGCCCATCCGAGGCCTCGGCGATGACATGCCATCCCGGTTCTATCTGCACAATCTTGGAAATGAAACGACGCCAAGGTTCAAAATCGTCTACTACTAAGATACTAACAATGGACGGATGGCTGATGGTCTTCTCCTGTTTGCAGTCCAAGACCAACTTGACCCGCTTCGAGTCTTGAACTGGTTGCTACAGGGAAAGCATCCGTTGCGCGATTGACACTGTCGTTGCCCTCAAGCAGCCCTGAGCTTGCTCAAACGCAATTACGGGATGTACTAGCAGAGGGATAAGAGGATGGAGATTTAACCGGCCACACCATATGTGAGAAGAGCCGTGCAGGAGACAGAAGCAGAATGTTCCCGCGACGCTTTACTAAGACGCGGTCACGTTGCCACTGGCTAATCAGGCGGCTCACGGTGAATGGTGTGACCTTCGCGGCGTTCGCCAATTCCTCGTTTGTCAGCGGCAGCGCAACGCCACCTCTGGTTTCCTGACCGATCGTGCGGGCAAGAGTAACGAGTACCTGTGCAACTCGCTGCCGAACCGTGTGGCTAACCAAGCTTATGTTAGACATCAAATACCAAGCCACGTAGTCTGACGCTGTTAACAACGCATTCTCCAGCAACCTGGGATACCGTGCAATGAGGCCTCGGATTGCGGGGCGATCCCATACAAACATTGAGCTGTCTATCACTGCTTCTGTGCTAGCGAGATAGGACGAAGGAGTAGACAAGACAGCTTGACCACCGAATAGATCTCCTGGCCCAAGCCACTGAAAGAGAAGCTTCCTGCCCGCTTCCGTTATGAAGAAATATCTGACAAGGCCTTTGTTCACAAGGAAAAGATGATCGGCGGGATGATGCTGGTTTGTCATTACAGAATTGGCGAAGAATCGGCGTTGTGTTGCAGCTGCCAGGATTGTCTTGCGATCCGTCGCAGCCAGTCCATCGAGTAATTGTGGTCTCACGCCAGAGAATACACGATCAATGCGCGACGCCGGCATAGGTTCATCTCCGTCAGTGGCCCTGGGGATTACACTTGCATCAAGCGTGGGGCCGCTCGGACCCGCTGGGAACTCTCAGTAAGTTTCCCTCGTTGTCCCGTACCGGGAGTAGCGAGCCAACCAAAGAGAATCCCACTGTAGTTTTCCGACACATCGAACTTTGTTCTTCTGGCTACCCTTGTAGGCTGATTTTTTCGCGAATACTACTAGGCAAATGCCTAGTTATTCCGAAGTAGCTGCCTGGCTGGCGGTAGATCGTGCCGAGCGGACATGCCGGCACCATCACTTCACTTCTTCGAGCAGAGGAATAGATAACCCATGCGATACGTAGGTGCGTGTTCCCCTACTGTCACAAATGACAGTACACCTCATGGAGGCTAACTCACTACGATTGCCGTCGCCGGTCAGAACGCACCCAATCTAGTCAGCAGTGTGATGGCCTTCTGGACGCATCCGCAGGTTAAAGGAGGGCTGGACCGATGATATCGGCGTGCTCAAATCCTTGCTGTTCGGCTACTTTTACGCATCGGCAAGGGCGGCTGTTCCGTCTACCCAAACGTCCCATGGACGATGGCCGCCCGTCGAACACGCATTCCGTGCAGCATTTCTGGCTCTGCGCCGATTGCTGTGAGACGTATTCGTTGGAGTACGACAAAAACCTGGGAGTGGCCATCACTCACAGTTTTCAAGGATTCCCTTCTCCAGAATTGCGTCAAATTATTGCGAAAGCATGAATGTGAGGGCTTCCTTTGTCCAGTCACTATATTAATCCGGCAGTGAGCTTTTTCTTGATCTCCGTTCGCGACGGGTTTCTCCTCTGAGACGAGATGGAGTCTGAGGACCGAGAGCCCTGGACTCTTTCGAGACTTCAAAGCCAAGAAAATTTGTTCTCGCCATGTAACTCATTTCGAAAAGCAGGGTTGCCAACGGAAAACCGTGGGGATGTCCGAGTGTTCCCACGCGCATTAGGAATTCCCTGCCCTTGCGGCGGCCCAGTCCACAGGCCCTTGAACAGAACCACAAATAGGAGGAAACCATGAAGCGACTCATCATTAGCTTAGTAAGTGCCGCAGCGTCCTTGGTGTTTGCGGCTCAGGTCCAGTCACAGGAACTCCTGGTTCCTGCGGGTACGCTATTGCAATGCACGATGAACGAACCGAAATTCTCCTCGGCGACGGCGGCGGTGGGGGATCCAGTGCTATGCCATTTGAAGAGTTTTCAGGAGTTCGGCCGGACTGTGTTTCCACGGGGGAGCATGCTGGCGGGGCACCTGGAAGCGTACAAGGATCCGGGGCACTTCGTCGGAAAAGGCGATCTACAGATTACTTTCGACAGAGTGATCCTTCCCACAGGCGATCTACCGCTGCCGGCGAAAGTTATTGCAGCGAAGGGCTACAAAGTGGACAAACAAGGGGACATCAAGGGCAATGGACATGCTACCCGCGACGTCGTGGAGTGGATGCTTCCACCCTTGTGGCCATGGAAGGTGGCAACGCTCCCAGCGCGCGGGCCACGTCCCACTTTGAAGGGAGAAGAGCTGATGCAGTTGCGGCTCATGGATGACATAGTAGTTCCGAAGAACCTGGCCGCCCAGTTCGACCATCCAGACCGGCCGCCCTACGCGTCCTCTTCAACGCGGCCGAGTAGCTTCTCTGACGTGCGGCCGCCAAATGCCATACAACAAGCGCCTGCTGAGGAGAAGTCGAAAGGAACGCTCGAGACCGCTGTGTTAATTGGAAGTGATACAAGGATCGAGCCGGCACCGCGGGTGACCGTGCTGGCCTTGACATCAAACCAGGTGCTCGAAGTAACGCGGTTTCGGATTGACGGTGGAGTCTTGAGCTACCGGGCATTGAACGGGATGGAAGGCTCCGTGGATGAAGCACAGGTAGACTGGCGCAAAACTACGGAGATGACATCGCAGGTTCGGTCCGCGGATCGGCCAGTCATGACGAGCCAGACAAACTGAACGACCGGCTATTTGGAATCAAAGAAGCTTTACGAGAACGCTTGACGCGCGCATAGGGCGGCGCGGGTGTCTCCAGACGTAGGTCTAATCGATGCCCGAGGCTCTCGCCCAGGAGAGTTCACCGCTTGGCCCGATGTCGAGTAACCGGACATTTGCCGTCCGAGCACTTCAGCTTGTCTGGTTACGGCGTTTATCAAGACTTGCGGGCCGTCACCGGAAAAGTGAAATTGAGCCCTCCAGATGGTCGAGACACTGGTCAGGCTAGGAGGCGAGCCCCATTCTGTCGGCGACGGATTTGGCAACCCCCTCGCGCAAATTCCCAAATCACACCAAAGGCATTCGCCGCCACGATCCATGACCATCACGGCCACTTGTCAACTTGTAGGGGCGGCAGCAGAGGCAGCAGCCTGGGAGGCCACTATGAATTCGAACGATTTTCCGTCGACCTTAAACTTCATTTTATTCTTGTCGAGCGTGAACTGGATCGCTGTATTTAACGGAATGAGGGTCTGATCGGACGGCTTCGCCTGACGAATGGTGTAATCGGTGGTGCCGGAACGCACGACATACTGCTGGCAGAGGAGATCAATGTCCTGCTTCTTGGATTTCTTTGCGCCACACGCGACAGAGGTTTGCGAAAGAATGGTGCCGGGCTGCGGTTTGGGCCCGCCGGCAGCCGCCGTACTCAGTAAGAGAACGGCGAAGAAAGTTAGAGACTTTCTCATCTAGCCTCCCGGAACAGGCGGTGAAGCTGCTTACTCCCGTTGCATCTAGCTGCGCTCTTGCTGATGGACGGCAGCTAATTCGGGGCACTCAAAGGATAGGATTTGGTTTCGCGCGCGGTACTGGTAACAGTTACAGGGGACTGACGAAATCCGATGTCAGAATCACCGCATACATACCATTTTGATTATGTTGGTATTCTCGAGTCTGAACTACTCAACTCCATCTACCACACCAACTTCACTCCTGGTAGCAAACGCTGCTTGTGAATGTCGGGCCGAGTCCTTCATGACTCCAGCTAAGGAACACTAGGTACATTTGTACCTAACGGGGGGCTCAGCGTCTCCAGCCGTCCTCGCCCATACCTTGGTGATTTTCGTTCTCTTGTATGTGCCCGCGCCCTTGCCTACTGTGTGTGTAGGCCTACCTAAAGGGTGAACTTTTGAATCGGATCGCACCATCGGGGAAGACCTTCTGCTTCCCCTCTCAATTGGCTGTGCAGTTTTTTTGACAAACGTGGGCGGGGAGCCTCGATAGGGCGCAGGACGCAGCAGTGCTGTACGTAAATTCTATGCGTTTTTTTGCTCCCGTTTGTTAGCGAGTCGGTGCCGGCGTCGTACGGACAATCAATCTAGGGTGAATCTCCGATGAGATGGACCTTCTTCCCGTTGTGGTAGCAGGCGCAACAGCGGCCACCAACTGAACAACAAGCAATATGAGTATCAAGCACGAAGTCTTGAAGAACGTTGGCAGCAGTTGGTTGGGAGTGGCGACCACACTGATCGTTGGCATACTCCTTCCTCCGTTTATCCTGCACAGACTCGGTGACGAAGCCTTCGGCTTGTGGATTCTCATCTTTTCATTCACCGGATTTTACGGAATCTTCGACCTTGGTATTCGCTCGTCGATCGTTAAACATGTCGCCGAATTCGAGGCCACTGGCGAACGAGACCAGTTGAATCGCCTTATTAACGTCAGCCTCTTTGTTTATACCTGTATCGCCGTGGCGCTGCTGGCGGCAGTGGGAATTGGCTCTCTCTATTTCAATTCCGTGTTCCATATCTCTTTAAGTTTTCAAAAGACCGCCCGCGTCTTGTTTCTTATGGTGGGTTCGGGCGTCGCTTTGGGTTTTCCATTGACGGTATTCGCCGGCATCCTCGAGGGACTGCAGAAATATTATTTGTTGAACTTAACCCAGGCGGTCGCAACCGTTTTACGTGCCCTGCTAATAGCCTTTGTACTCAGTCATGGCATGGGGATTTTGAGCGTGGCCTTGATCACCGTTGCGCTTCCACTTCTGTGCTACATCACTTATGCCTGGCGCGTTCTGCATACTCTTCCGTTGAAGTTTGGAACAAGATTTCTTGACCGCAGCACTTTCCGGAAGTCCTTCGATTACAGCTTATTTAGCTTTATTTCCAGCGTTGCATTCCGGCTGCGCTTCCAGACCGATGCGATCGTCATCGGAGCGATGCTCTCGGCTTCTGCCGTCACGTATTTCTCGATCGGGTCGAAGCTGATCGACTACCCCTTTCTGCTTGTCGGAGGACTGATTCAGTTCATCCCGCCAATGTCCAGCCAATACAATGCCACCGGCAACAACAACCGCCTGCGAAAGCTTTTTGTGCTCGGAAACCGGGCGTGTGCTCTGATCGTTTTTCCAATCAGCGCAATGCTTTGGATCCTCGGTAAGTCGGTCATCGATGTTTGGGTAGGCGCCCGCTACGAATCGAGTTATTTAATCCTAATAATCCTGCTCGTACCTACCGTCCTCGCGGATATTCAGGCCAGCTCTCGTCAAGTCCTTCAGGGCATGGGCCGACACAAAGTTATGGCTTTGGTGCACGTGGGCGAGGGTGTCGCGAACCTGATCTTGAGCGTTATCCTAATTCGCTATTTGGGCGTCATCGGGGTCGCGCTTGGAACCGCCATCCCCTTGGCCCTGACCAGTCTGTTCTTTCTGCCTTTCTACAGTTGCCGTGTCCTCCAGGTTCCGCTGAAGGAGTTCTTGCGGGAAGCTTATTTGTTGCCCTGCGCTCTATGCGCCCCGCTCGTGGCCGCCCTCCTATCTTTCCGCTCACTGATGTCTGCCCACAATCTTTCGCAATTGCTAGTCCAGACGACAGCAGCGGGACTCGTATATGGCATTGCCGTAGCCTGCTGGTTCCTGGCCCGGGAACCCATGGGCATTGAATCTCGAACAAGACTCAAACTTTTTGTCTTGCAGGCGTTCAGCCGGTAACCAGCGAAGAAGGGATACAACTTTGACAATCATCCAACACCTGCATTCTGGTTCACGTCCCATCCTGGGATCCCTGCGCGGAAACATGAGAACGATGGAGATTTCCGAACGCGCGGACCTCCTTAGCTTTCAGTCCGGGAAGGAAAGGAGCTTTGCGATTTTTCACGACTTTCCGCCGCCTGAAATCGAGCGGGCTTGGCGTGCTTTTTTGTCTCGGCTCGCGTATCCGACCCATTACGACTCCCCGGAATTCTTTGTCGAGCGCCATTGGGTCGGAACGCGCCATTTTGCGGTCCTGGCTCTAAACCGTGGAGCAGTTGTGGGGGTTCTGACCGGGCAACACAGGCGGAACGAGGTTCTAGCCGGGCTGCGATCGCGTCCCCAAATCTGCATCGATCCGGACGACGATGCGAACGCCGCTCTCCGCAGCTTGGCTCAAGGTCTGCTGGCCGAAGCGGGAGCGAAAAAACTGATTACCGCCTACAGCTGGAACTCGCTGCCATTGGATGCGTTTGAGTCTTACGGCTTCCGTCGCCTAAAGTTAGAGGGCAACGTTGTACTGGATTTGACCAAGGGGCCCCAAGCGCTGTTTAACGAGCTTCACGCTGGCAGGCGGAAAGGTATCCGCAGGGCCATCAAGAACGGAGTGGAAGTTTCACAAGCCGACAAGGCGGAAGACGTCGAGACCTTCCATCAACTCCATCTCAAGTGGCGCGAGACCCCCAGAAAAACTATTTTGTCAGCAGAGATTCCCCGGGAAGTGTTCGAGCAACGATTCCGCCATCCTGAAAATTTTCGGTTCTTCTTTGCCCGGCACTCCGGCAAAGTCATCGCCGCCATTGCTCTTCGATTCTGCCCCGGAGGACTCGTTGAATTCTCGGAACACAGTTGTTTGGACGAGTTCCTGCATTTGAAGCCCAACGACTTGCTGCAATGGAAGTGTATCGAGTGGGCTTGTAGCGCGGGGTTTCATCTTTGCTCGCTGGGGGGCCGCCATACCTTTCACAAAAGATTTGGAGGAACCGTTGTTCCGGTCATTCGGTATCGTTGTGACAGGACTTGGTTCCATCATCACGATCTCTACGAAGCTGCCATGGCGAGAGCGAGACAGCGTTTTCATAAATTGCCTCCACCGGCCCAAAGCGTCTTTCGCAGAATTCTTGGTATTGAAGAAGTTGTCCCTTAGCATCCGACGGCGCCTCAAACCTCCGGCCACGAAATGCTGCGCAATATGAGGTCTTGGTTTCGATTGTTTCGATCGAATGGCCCACGACATGGACCAGATTGCCGCGAGCGTCAAACCGGATCCCTACACCAGCTTGAACCTCGCGTCACCGCGCAACGAAAAGCAACCACGGTGTTCCGATCACTAGGAACACGAGCAGACAGAAACCCGTGGTCAGCAGGCCACGTCGATAGAGCTCACCCTGAGTGAGATAGCCGCTCCCAACGAAGATGACGTTTTGGCTTCCACCCTGCGGGGTGATCGTCGAGAAATAACTGCTGGCAAAAAGAAGGGCAAAAGCCATTAAGTGCGCGGGAACACCCGTCTTCACGCCAACTCCCAAGAAAACATCGAAGAGAGCCAATATTTGCGCAGACTGGCTGACGAACATGTAGTGCATCAAGACGTAGAGCACGAGGAGCACGACGTAAGCAACGGGCCAGTTGATGCCGCCCAGCAGGGACGTCAGCCTTCCCCCGACATAGCCCATGAAGCCGAGCTCGTTCAACTGGCCGCTCAATGCAAAGAGCACTGCCAGCCAGATAAAAGTGACCAGGGTGCCTCCCTGAAGGTTGATGTCGTCTAGCGTGAGGACATTGGTGGCCAGCAGCGCACCCAGCCCGGCGAACGCCACGGCAGCGAGGCTCAAATTCAGCGTCCCAGCCATCACCCATCCTGTCACCATGAAACCAAAAGCCACTGCAACCAACCATTCGTCTCGCGTGAACGGTCCCATCGTGCGAAGGGCCTCGCGCGCGGCCTTCGGCGCATCAGGCGTCTCGGTCACCCCCGGCGGAAACAGCTTATAAAGGATCAGGGGAAGCAAGGCGATCATCGTCAACACGGGAACCGAGGCCGCCAGAAACCACGAGCCAAAGTTGATCTTCACTCCATAGTGCTCCGCCAAGCTGACCGCGATTGGATTGCCGGAGGTGGCGGTGAGCCAGAGGGCTGACGAGACACTGAGGCTGGCCATACCGCAAAACATAAGGTAACCACCCACCCTGCGGTTCTTCGGGGCGTCCGGCATGGAGCCTGAAGATTGGGCCAGGGACAAGACGATGGGGTAAAGCACGCCACCGCGCGCCGTATTGCTCGGAAACGCCGGTGCGATCATGGCATCGGTGAGAAAAATGCTGTATCCCAACCCCAGCGTGGATCGCCCGAATACGCTTACAACAAGGAGACTGATACGACGTCCGAGTCCCGATTTCACGACCGCGTTGGCGACGAGAAACGCGACGACAACGAGAAGAACACTCTGGTTAGCAAACCCGGCAAACGCCTTACCGGGATCGACCGTGCGAGTAAGCACCGCGGCCGCTACGGCCAGCAGCGAGGCAGTCAAGAGCGGGAATGCGTTTAGGATGACAGCGAAAATTGCCGCCGCGAATATAGCAAATAGATGCCACGCCTCTTTCGTTAGCCCGGCTGGGATCGGCAACAACCAGATGCCGAACGCCACGGCGAAGCACAGGGCTTGCTTGAGAAGACTGCGGCGGTGGGCGGTCGCGGCATTCATTTTCTGTCTTCTCCGGTCGATGTGCCAGCCCCCGAGCCTATCCGCGCCCGGCCCTTGAGGTCGACGGCTCGCCCGTTAACGGTGCCATCCTCGGACTCGACGATGAACCGCCATCGAAAGGAGTACTCCCCGGTCACCCCGGCGTAACGGCCCGTTCCTCCCAGGAACGTGCCATGGATGTAGTTTCCGGTTGCCACGAATTCACCCTTCAATTCGCTATAAATCTTGTCGCCACGCTCGTCCGTCCAGACACATCGACCCCGCATGCCGGTGAGACTATCGGTGAAGCCTATGGCTTGTGCCTGGAACCCAACTCCAAGCCCCTGATCCCCGACGAGGAGCAACGATCCTCTTAGATCGAAGATCGAGGCGCGGTGATCCGCTTCGAGTTTGATCGTCTGGCGTGTCCCTGAGGCGGACCAGGTACCTTCGAAAGTGCGCCACTCACCGGGCGAAGGACTTCCCGGAGTGGGAGTTGTAGGTTGGTTGCATGCGGCCGCGAACAGCAGCGAAGCGAGCGCCACCCATCGTCGTCCGAGCGAAACCGCCCAGCCTGCTCGGGAAGCCATTTCCGCATCTCCTTGGCGTGTGGCGCCGTTTATTCCACCGAATAGGCAAGAGCTCAGCATTCACTCCAAGTGTCTGCGTTACGTCGGGAGGCCTTAAACTGTCACCAGTTACAGGAGATTAAATTCAAAGGATTGTTACCCAAAAAACTTGCATAGGAAGAAGCCCAGATAAAGACATACGTGAAAGCAAGAAGCGGTAGTGGACAGCAACAGTAGATCGTCTGCTCTAGTAAGTCCTGATTGCCGTGCGGTCACTAGGCGAATTTGGGCGTCTATCCACGGCCAAATCGAAGGCCACCTGGACTGTCAAGAGTGACAGTACATACGGCGGTTCCTGCCGTTCAACAATCCTGCACTGGCGACTCTTAGCGGCGAACGCTCGCATGAGTCGAGTTCGTGAAACAAGAAACAACATCGAAAGGTGCGAGGACTCTCCGAAGTCTCGCACGCGGAGGAGTAAGGTGCTACGGCAGACAGCTTCCCCTTCAAGGCGGTTAAAGTCGCGGATCGAAACACTTGGCGGAGTCTGGGTCTACTGGCGGTGTGGTGAGCGTGACGACACTTCGCGAGTTCTAAATCTGGGTGTCGGCGGTCTATTTATCGAGACTCGAAAGCCAACGGTCGTGGGCACAAACACCAAGCTTGAATTTCTTGTCCAGGAGGGACAAATCAGGGCCGAGGCCGTCGTCCGGCATATACAGGCCGGTCATGGTCTGGGACTGAAATTCACGGCGTTGAGTGATGAAGATCGCCCGCGCTTGGCTGCATTAATGAACAGAATTGGCAACTTGTCTCGAGAAGAACCAAAATCATTCTGGTCTCCGAGCCGAGCTGCAATTTGAACTCTCCGGTAACCGCGTTTATCAGGCCCGCGTTAAGGTATCGAGACTTCCAGTCCGGCCGGAGCTTGAGGCAAGTCGTCAGTCCAGTCTGATTTCAGATGATAGCTACCTGGCGGATTTCTCTCCGCGATGATGTATCGACCTGGACCGAGAACATAATCCAGGGAAATGTCTGCGGAATCGAACAGCCGGATTCTGTGCGCTAGTACATTTACCGACCCGCTGCAAGTACAGACCTGCACCAGCTCGCGGCCTTCGGAAAGCGCCTTGCGAGCAAGTCCGTCAGATTTGCTGAGCACTCTGTGCCTGTCAGAGCTGTAGATAACAATGTTCCCGAGAAGAGTTGTTGCGCAGCAGAAAAGCAAGTCTTCGCATTGGTCCGTCGTATTTTCAGCCCAGAGATACAACTCAGAATGCTTTTCGGGGTTGAACGAAAGTCCGTAAGCGATGCCGTTGCGGGCCGCAAACATATATGGTCGGCCGCGTCGGGCGAATAACTCCTGTTCACAAGCTGGTCCGGGTGGTGGCAGTGGCGTCGCATACGGGACATCGCGACAGGCGACTGTGGATTCAATAGCTAGGGAAGTCTTACCTGCCATCGAAGGGTGGAGGAACGAGCCTGTATTTCCGCTTTGAAATGCGTCCGACGGTGGAGTCGCCGTGACTTCAACACACGGACTACACGTTCCGATCTCTAGAACAAAGCCAAATCGCTGGTTCTCGACACGGCTGACTGTGATTTGCTGCGTAATTGTTTTGAAGCCTGAATCCATGATGGACACAGTGTATTTCCCGGCTTCCAACTGGAGACGTAATTCCCCCAACTCGTTCGTTGCTCCAAGGAATTTGCTCGGTGGGGAAACGCGCTGAACCTGTACGATTGCACTTGGTACAACCGCTCCCGAAATGTCTGTGAGTTGGACAAGTACGAGAACTTTTGGCCCGCTTTCTTGGGACAAAACGTAGCCCGGCAGCATAACCAAGAGTACGCAGAGCCCGGCGCAGAGTCGGAACAGCATGGCCAAACATAGCACGCAAGTACTGCCACAATCGACGCTGTACTGCCCGATAGGTCGTGCGAGCTCAGATGGTCGGCGCAACACTTATTGGGGCTGATGCTTTCTTCTCTATGGGTGGAACGGTGATCGGATTGTTATCTAGTCCGCCAATCTTATTGCGACCAAAGTCGCGCGATGTTAGTCTTTGTCGATTAACCCATCCGTTTGTCAAAGCAGAAAGGTACCACCAGTGGGAAAGCAAATCCTCTCGTTAGGTGCGAGTTCCCTCTTGCTTTTTGGTTCACTTCAATCAGTACTTACAATTCAATCTCCAGATGCAGCGAAACAACAAACCTCCGCGCCAACTGTACAAGCGCCTCAGCCAAATGGTAAGGAAACGAGCCTTCTCCCTGGCCAATTCATTCTCCAAGATGGCACTCCTATTTTCCTTAGACTCATCCGGAACGTGTCGTCAGCGGGCGCACACGTTGGTGATTCAGTCGATTTTGAAGTTCTCGAAGATGTTGCTGCAAACGGGATTCTTGTGATTCCAAAAGGCTCGGTCGCGGTAGGAACTGTGACGGAAGTTCAGTCTAAGCGGCGTTTGGGCCGTGCTGGAAAACTCGAGATCGTTTTGGATTACGTGCGTCTCGCCGACACCGACAAAACGGCGATTCGCGCGGTGAAGGACGCAAAAGGTGGGAGTCACGTTTTTGGGATGACAGCCGGAATCGTTGCCACGGGCCTACTATTCTTCCCCGTCGCGCCGTTGTTCCTGTTGGTGCGCGGCAACGACATCACCGTCCCGAAGGGCGCTGCATTGGCAGCCTATGTGAATGGCGATGTCCGGTTGGAGTCAAGTAAGTTTGGTTCTGTCCTGGCGCAAACGGGGTCGCCAAAGTCTGAATTGTGGCTGCTACAAAGCGAGCACGTTGTTGGAGACTTCCAGGAGGGATTCAGAAAGGCCTGTGTCATCGTTTCTCCGAACGGGGACTACCATCGTGAGGAACGAAAACAAGTCCCTACGGGTAGCCGCGCCGAATTGGAATGGGCACCGCCCAGGGTCTTCGAAGCGAAATTAACCCAGGCTGACCTCGATGCGCTCCGGGCGATTCTCGCAACTCCGGAGCTCTATTCCATGAACGGCGTTGTTGGAGACAGTGGAAGCCTAAGGCATAAGTTAGTGTTTGATTCGCAAGGAGCCGTCAGGCCCCATGACGACATCGACATCGTCACTATCGCGGTCGCACGTTCTGATGAGCCGCAGCTATTTGAACTCGCGGATATTGCCGTGGCACGTCAGCAAGTGCCAGTGAGCGAACTCCTGGACTGGGTCAAAGGCTCGGCACGCCGCCAACAGGAGCGCTTGTTGGAATCACAAGCCACCAACTGTTCATCCCAGATGGCTACTGGCAGTTCTTCGGTGAATGACGCACCGATGGCAACCGGCATGTCCTTTCCGAAGCCAATCTTCGCGCCTGAGCCACAGCTTCCGCATGACACAGCAAAGCCACAGCCGGTCGCGGTCGAAGTCCTGATTAATCCAGACGGAAGCGTGGCAAAAGCATCGTTGGAAAGCCGGCCTAGCCCGGACGTTGCGCAAAGCGTTCTCGACGCTGTGCAGAAATGGAAGTTTCAGCCAGCAAAGCTACTGGGTGTGCCCATTGCAGATACGGTGCATCTCAAGGTTGTTGAATTCCAAGAGAAGTAGTTGGCAATCGCAATCAGAAGAGCCAAGACTAGGGCGGCGGAAGCCACAGAGTGGGCAAATTCTGGTAAATCGTGCCAGCTCAACCGGTTATTGAGTTCTGAGCAGATTTCACTTCTGCGGTAGCGGCGTTAATCAGATATCTACTCAATTTGCGGCGAAGTACGACGTAGGAAACCGACCTGTCAAAAGATGAGCTTGAAACGGGAAAGAAGTGGCGGTACACTCCCCTAAGATTCTTATGGGCAGTACGCCTATCTTTGTTGTGACTGTCGTGGTTTTCGCGCTCGCGCTCGGCACTCCCGCGCGATCTCAGGAACCACCGCCTCCCGCTGAGTCTGCAGCCGAAGCCGCGCGGAACGTTCGCCAGCATCAATCAAATTCTACGAAGCATCCGAAAATCTTCACCAACGACGACCTCCGCGGACAGTATCCTGTGGCGAGCACTCCTGCTTCTCCTGCGGAGTCCTCAGCTGCGAGCGTGGCCGAAGAGCCAAAGCCACCGACGACAGAGTGCGATAATTCTGACGCCGACAGGCTCAAGGCGGACCTTCTGGCCGCCCAGGCGGAACAGGAGCAAGTTCGTCGTGAAGCTTCCCAGAACCCCCTAACAATCTCGGCCGGGGATGTTGACATGCAGAATTTCAAACCCGGGTCCTCGGGGGTTGCCTTTGGACGCCCACCGCTTCTGGAAACGAAACCTCCGGCTCCCGTGCGAATCCAGGAAGTCAGTCTCGATGAGAAGATTGCGTCTCTGACGAAAGCCTTGCGCATTGCATGCGACGCTCCTAAAGACGCGGAAATCCAGACGGAGCTCGATGGCGTGGAGCAGGAGCTGAAGGTCATGCAGCGGGAGTTCGACCTGGACCAGAACGCGTATTATTCCAAGACAAATTACGCGGCGGACACTGCGGGCAAAGCCAAGATCGATGCCGAGGCGCAGCAGGTCCAGTACCTGCAGTCAGAGGTCGAGCGATTGAAGGAACAGCTTGCTGCGGCGAAGCCCAATCAAATCCTAAATTAAACACCCTTCCAATTGCCATATTTGCGTTGCTCCCTGCCACGAGCTGTTAGCCCGTTACACAATGCAGGCAACGTAGGGCGTAACGGATGGTCAGTCGCGTTGTCGGAAACTGGATTTGAGGCTGGCTTTTCGAGCTTTCCATAATTTTCCACAGCCGTTACGCCCGAATTACCCCTCCGCTAACTGCTTCCTTCCCTGCCACTTCCGCAAGCAGCGTTCGAACCCACCGCTGCCGTTCGAATACTCATGCTATACTATAAATAACTAGTATACAGCATTCCGTTTTCCTGCTACCATTTCATATGCTCAGCTCCCGCCTCAACCGGCTGCATCGGGTCAATTCCCACCCACCAAATTGTCATCCCGAGCATAGCGAGGGATCTGCTTACTTGAGCCCCTCCCTGACCGTTACTAGCTCGCACAGTTCCCACTCTCTTCCCGTTTTTTCCATAGCCGCGCTTGCGTGCGCACACAGCAACGTCCGCAACCCCAATCCCCTCATGCGTTTACTTCACGATTCTCTGGATACCCGGCGGGGGGTCCTTACTCAACCACCCGGCACACCTTCGCCCCAAGCCACGACGGAATTTCCTCTACCTCCCGTTGCCTCGCCACGAGATCCGAGCAGCGTCCGACCGCTATCTCCTTTAGCATCTGCACTTATACAAATCGCACCCGTATCCCCTTTGGAACTCTGCACCTTCGCGCGGTTTTGGCGCGAAGAATCCGCACTTACAAAAAACCCGGGGGCCGGCCTCGACTCGGATCTCTGCTCTCTCCTTCTCTCGTCTTTCCGTCGCTCATAGTATGCTGAGACCTGCCCCATGAACCGCATCTATCTCGATTACAACGCCACCACCCCCGTCGATCCGCAAGTCCTCGACGCGATGCTTCCCTATTTCTCCGCCGATTTTGCCAACGCCTCCTCGATCCACACTCCCGGTCAGCGCGCCCGCGCCGCCGTCGAGACAGCCCGTGAACAAGTCGCTACCCTCATCGGCGCCAAACCCCAAGAAATCGTCTTCACAAGCGGCGGCACCGAATCCGACAATCACGCCATCTTCGGCTCAGTAGCACAGGCACTCCTGCCTGTGCGCCTTTCCTCTCAACAGTCCGAGCCTCCGCACATCATCACCACCACCATCGAACATGAAGCCGTTCTAAACGCCTGCCAAGCCCTTGAAAGGCAAGGAGTCAGCGTCACGTATCTGCCAGTCGATCGCGAGGGCCAAATCGATCCCGAAGCAGTCCGTCAAGCCATGCGCCCCGAAACAATTCTTGCTACGGTGATGCAAGCCAACAACGAACTCGGCACCATCCAACCACTCGAGGCGATCGGCCGAATCGCCAAAGACCATGAAATTTACTTCCACACCGACGCAGTCCAATCCGCCGGAAAAATTCCCATCGACGTAAACGCGCTAAACGTCGATCTGCTCTCGCTCTCCGGCCACAAACTTTACGCGCCGAAAGGTATCGGCGCTCTCTTCATCCGCAGCGGCACACGTATCCGTCAGCTTCTCTACGGCGGCCACCACCAGCGCGGCGCACGCCCCGGCACGGAAAACGTCGCCGGAGTTGTGGGCCTCGGCAAAGCCGCCGAAATCGCGCGCAATTCCTTCTCGCACGACGCGCAGCGAGTCTCGGCATTACGCGACAAACTCGAGCACGGCCTGCTCGAGCGCATCCCGCAGATCCGTGTGAACGGCAGCCGAGCTCCGCGCACGCCAAACACCGCGAACATCCAGTTCGCCGGAATCGACGGCGAAGCCCTGGTCATCGCGCTAGACTTGAAAGGTCTAGCCTGCTCGGTCGGAGCCGCCTGTTCCTCCGGCGCCATCGAGCCATCACACGTCCTAACCGCCATCGGCCTAACGCAAGAAGAAGCTAAGTCCAGCCTGCGCTTCAGCCTCGGCCGCCACACCACCGAATCCGAAATCGCGTTCGCAATCGACGCCATCCCCGCCGCCGTAGCCCAACTCCGCTCGCTATCGCCAACCTATCGCAAAGAGGCCGCCTCCCGTGTCTAATCTAGCGGATCTTTGCATTTCTCTTCTCTGCGCCACCTCTGCGAACTCTGCGTCTCTGCGTTATGCTTTTCTTTCTTCTCTCTTTTTCTTCCCGTCCCGGAATCCGCTAGACTGAGATAGTCAAGATGAACGCTGCCACCGAATTCGACACGCTCCCCACCCGCGAGGAAACGCAGCGCGGCCTGATCGCCATCGCCATGTCCGGCGGCGTGGATTCCTCGACGGTTGCCGCGGTTCTTCAGGAACAAGGCCACCCCATCGTCGGCCTAACCATGCAACTCTGGAATCAGCGCCGCCTTCCCGAACTGCAAGGCGACGGCCCGAAGCAGCACCGCTGCTGCTCGCTCGACGACGTTTACGACGCCAAGCGCGTCGCGCAGCATCTGAATTTTCCGCATTACGTCGTCAATTTCGAGGAGCAATTCGAGAAGCGCGTCGTGCGCCCCTTCGTCGATCAATATCTCGCCGGCCGCACGCCCATCGCCTGCACCAACTGCAACACCGACGTTAAGTTCGAGCCACTTCTCCGCATGGCCCGCCAAATCGGGGCTGAGCGCCTGGCCACCGGCCACTACGCGCGCATCCGCAACAACGAACAGTCCGCCCGATGGGAACTCTTGCGCGCCCGCGACGACAGCAAAGATCAGTCCTATTTTCTCTGGGGACTCTCGCAAGAACAGCTCTCGCGCAGCGAGTTTCCGCTCGGTGAACTGACCAAGGAAGAAGTCCGCGACCTCGCGCGTCGTACTAATCTTCCAGTGGCCGAAAAGCCCGAAAGCATGGAGCTCTGTTTCGTGCCCACCGGCAATTACGTCCAATTCATCCAGGCCTATTCCAAGGACGCCGGGATTTCGTTGCCGGAAACCGAAGGTGAAATTGTCACAGAGGATGGCGCAGTAGTCGGTCATCACAACGGCGTTCACAATTTCACCATTGGCCAGCGCAAAGGCCTCGGTTTTTCCGCAGGCAAACCGCTCTACGTACTCTCCATCGACACACAGAAAAATCGCGTGGTCGTTGGCGACGACGATGCTCTGCGCACAACCTCGTTTGAAGTGAGCGATGTGAACTGGGTTTCCATCGAACAGCCCACGGGACCTATTCGCGCGAAAGTAAAAATCCGACACAAACACGAACCCGCACCCGCAACCGTCGAAGCTCTCGATGAAGCCCGCGCCCGCATCATTTTCGACACGCCGCAGCGCGCCATCACGCCAGGCCAAGGCGCAGTCTTCTATGACGAAGATCGAGTCCTCGGCGGAGCCTGGATTCGCTAACGAATATTTAATTTAGGAAAAAAAAGAAAAAGGAAAATCTCAGAAGGCTCGCAACATACACAGTTCAGATAAAAAGCTCTTCTTCTTGTTCGAGCGGCTCGTCAGGACGGCGACGGTCGCGCCGTGACCGCAGCAGATCGATTCCCACCTTGATTCCCTGAAGAAGCGCGGAAGCTTTCTGCATCGGCCGCCAAACGGTGCTCCGGAATTGCGATCCGGCATCTTCGACAGCTTCCAGGGCCCCGGTCAGAATTCTGTCGGCGTGATTCAATTGCCCGCGAAGACGATCGGTGGCGTCGGTCAGCACGCGGTCCATTTTTTGCGCCTGGCCCCGCGTCAAATAAACGATGTGCGCCGCATCAGCGACCATGTTGGAAATTTTCGGTTGCGTGTCGTCGAGAAGAATTTGCGCGCGCGTCAAAATCGGTCCCACGCGCGTCTGCAAATCCGTGACGAGCCCGTTGACTTTTCTGTTCGTCTGACGAGCTTCGAAGAACAAGGCAATCAGCATCGCGCCTTGAACAATCAGAGTTATCGTCGCCACAATACTGAAAATCATGAGCCAGGTTTGCATACGCGCCCCACGCGTCCTCTCAGGAGAACGAAATCATGCCTTGCCAGACTTCACCGTAGCAGCACTTCGAAGCCTCAGGGCTTGCCGGCTTCAAGACTTGGAAGCTTCGCGACGATATGCTTCGCGCGCACCTTCGACCGCCGCGGAAATCGAATCCTTGCCGCGTCCCGCTACGTCCTTACTGCGTTCGATCAGATCGTCCGCGCGCTCGCGAAGTTCTTTCGCTTTGCGCTGCGCGAAGTCGCGGCCCTCATCGGCTTTCTTGGCGAGGTACTCGCGTGTGTCTTCGCCGGATTTTGGCGCAAACAGAATGCCAACAAGTGCGCCCACTCCGAGACCAACGAGGAAGTATGTGACCTTGGAACCTACATTGTCCGCCATGAGAACCTCCACAAAAACCGTAACATAGCGGCCCGAGGCACGCAATATGGGCTAACCGGTATGTGTTATTCAGTCTGGTTATCGGCGCGAACGTTGTTCGAATGTGGTGCGCCAAGCTGTTCGATCAGTTTTTCAGCGGTTTTTCGCGGGATAACCCGGCTTAGTTTTTCTACGCCGGCGCGGCGAGCGTTTGCGACGCTGCCAAATTCGCGCAGGATTTTTTGCACGGTGCGCGGACCGATGCCGGGGATGCCATCGAGGGCAGATTTTGTCTGGCGTTTGGCGCGGCGTTCGCGGTGGAAAGTGACGGCAAAGCGGTGCGTTTCGTCGCGGATTTGTTGGATGAGATGGAGTACTGGCGAGTGATGTTCGAGGACGATAGGTTCGTCTTCCTGGCCAAAGACGTAAAGAATTTCTTCTTTTTTGGCGATGCTGGCGAGGGGTTGATTGATGATTTGGAGAGAGTCGAGGGCCTGCGCGGCGGCGTGAAGTTGGCCGATTCCGCCGTCAATTAAAATCAGGCTTGGAAGCGGTTTCTTCTCTTCTTGCAGGCGGCGATAGCGGCGCGTCACAGCTTCACGCATGCTGGCAAAGTCGTCGTTCTTCGAATACGGTGCGGCGCTGCTTGCATGGCCGTCGCGGCCATCTTCTCCACGAACTTCGTCACCGCGCCCTTCGTCGCCACGAATGATGAATTTGCGATAGTCGGATTTTTTCATGTGGCCGTTTTCCCAGACGACCATGGACGCGACGGTGTCGGTGCCTTGAATGTGGGAAATGTCGAAGCTCTCGATGCGGCGCGGCTCTTCGGGAAGATTGAGAGCGTTTTGCAAGGCTTCGCCGATGGCTTTCGAACTGGGTTTCATTACGCGGAAGCGCTGTTCGAAAGAGTGCTTGGCGTTGCTTTCAACGAGGTCCAGGAAGGAGCGTTTGCTGCCGCGCTGGGGGGTGAAGATTTCTACTTTGTGTCCGGCGCGCTCGGCGAGCGTTTCTTCGAGCAGTTCGCGGTCATCGAAATCGATGGGGACGTGAATGGCTTTGGGCAGATATTCGGCTTCCAGGTAAAGCTGCTTGAGGAGCGACGGAACGAATTCCTGAGGATCGAACTCGTCGAGGTCTTCCCAATAAAATTCGCGGCGATCGACGACGCGTCCCCCGCGCAAGTGAAAGAGATTTGCGGCGACCAGGGGCGGCTCGGCGTAGTAGGCGAGGACGTCGGTGTCGTCGCCCTGGGCCGCGGCGATGCGCTGGCGCTCTTCGATGTCTTCGAGCGTGCGGAGGAGGTCGCGATAGGCGGCGGCTTGTTCGAATTGTTCTTTTTCGGCGGCTGCCATCATGCGCGCTTCGAGGCTTTTCATCAGGTCGTGCCGCCGGCCTTCGAGAAAGAGGCGAACGTCGCGGGCGGCTTCCGCGTAACGCTCGTCCGTGGTGAGCCCGGTGACGCAGGGACCGAGGCAACGATGAATGTAATACTGCAAACAAGGGCGCGGATGGCTGCGCGTGAGGTCAACGGTGCAGCTCGGGACGAGGAACCGCTTGTGAACGAAATGCAGAATGCGGCGCGCGAGACCGGCGGGAAAATATGGGCCGAAATAGAGCGAGCCATCTTTTTTGATGCGGCGTGTGAAATAGACGCGGGGATATTTTTCGGCAGCGGTGAACTTGATGTAGGGATAGGTTTTGTCGTCCCGAAGCATGACGTTGAACTTCGGGCGATATCGCTTGATGAGATTATGTTCGAGAGCAAGGGCTTCGCGTTCGTTGCCGACGAGGATGGTTTCGAGGTCGGCTATTTCGCGGGCGAGCGAGCCGGTCTTTGCGTTGACCCAGCTGGATTCGAGAAAATAGGAACGCACACGGCTGCGGAGAGACGCAGCCTTGCCGACATATAGGACGTTGCCGGCAGCGTCTTTGAACAGATAGACGCCGGGGCTTTCCGGGAGCAACGCGGCTATTTCTCGGGGTTCCATGGGAAGTCGGCGCGGAATTTATGCTTAAGCGCCTACTTCCATCATACTAGAATTGTAAAGAGCGGCCTTTGAGGCGTGGCGTGATCCGTAGCCCGTGTTCCGTGACTCGTGAGGATCTCGAGGCTTTGTTGGACTAGGGAGTTTGCAACATGCGGAGTGAAAAGGAGCATCCAACCGACAGTATGGGAATAGGCTTGCAAGAGGCTCTCCGATTGGCATTGATTGGTTTCTTGGTGCTGGCTGCGCCTTATCGCAATTTTGCGCAGGACCCGCCACCACCTCCACCGGACAAGCCTGCGGCTCCCACAGACAAGCCGAAGCCACCCAAGACAAATGCGGATAACGCGACGCAGAATGCACCAGATCAGCCGAAGTGGGACCCGCTCCGGGCGGAAAAAGACATGCAGGTGGGCGAATATTACATGCACAAAGGCGATCTGGACGCGGCGATCGACCGGTTTGAAGACGCCACGCTTGCAAAACCTGGGTACGCAGTTCCCTTCAGGTTTTTAGGTGAAGCGCAGGAGAAAAAGGGGATGAAGAAACAGGCGATCAAATCCTACCAGCGCTATTTAGACTTGTATCCGAAGGCGGAGGACAAGGACAAGGTACAGAAAAAGATCGACAAGCTCTATAAGGATGTTGAGAAAGAAAGGAAGTCATTGAACTAGGGCGGAAGTCCATCCGGCCTGAAGCCTGAAGAACGACCGCCCGCGAGCAATCGACTTCGTGGGAGGCAATCATGAAGCTAACAAGGAAAACGTACGGTTCAGCAAAAGCAGTCATCCTATTTCTATTCACGCTCATCCTCACAGCTGTCGCCATCCCGCCCAGTAGTGCAAACGAAGGCGCCCTCACCGTTCCAAGTGGAACTATTTTACCGGTTCGATTGAATTCGACGATTTCATCCACCAACTGCAAACCCGGCCAAGAGATCACGGCAAGAATCATGCAAGACGTTCCTTTGCCATCCGGCATGACCGTACGCGCGGGCAGCAAAGTCATCGGCCACATCGCGGAAGTTGTGCCCGCAACGAGTACTGGAAACGCCAGCATTTCCATTCAGTTCGACAAATTGATTTCGTCGGGACAAACCGTACGCATCAACACTGATCTCCGGGCTATCGCCGGCTTCATGAGCGTGATCGAAGCGCAAACGCCGACGACCGCCCCCGGAGAAGGCGATGATTTCTACGCGTTAACCACGGTACAAATCGGCGGCGACATCGCATACGGCTATGGTGGTCCCGTAACGACCAACACGAATCCAAATGATGTCGTAGGAAAAGAGCTAAGGGACGGCATGCTCGGCCAGGTTCGCGCCAAAGAAGGCACAATGTGCCGCGGAGCCGTGGATGGTAACAACAATCCCCAAGCGCTGTGGGTATTTTCGTCCGACGCTTGTGGTACCTACCAACTCGACCACGTCAGCATCGCTCATGCTGGCCGGACCGCACCCGTTGGCGTCATTGTCTTAACTTCCGACAAGAAAGTTCTCAAGATTTCGGAAGGCGCAGGGATGCTCTTACGAGTTACAACCATCGGCCCCAAAGCTTGAACGCAGCACGCTGATCTGTTCAGCGCTCGCCCTTGCAAGACAATTCTTGGCCGCTTCTCCAGATCCATCCATTAGACGGCGCAGCGAGGCAGACAGAGCGGCGAGTTAGACAACTCTCTCGTCTTGCAGCGAGAAGTGTGGCCGAACGCGATCATAGCGGGCCGGGTGGTCCACAATGCGGCGGGCGTGGGTAGAATCGGCGAAGAGTTCTTTTTGGGTGCGAGGGGCTTCGCGGCGATAGACGCGGGAGAGAAGCACCGCGGCGGCGGATTGTGAGGACGAGGCTGGCGTAGGAATAAGACTCGACTCGGCTAGAGTGAGACGCCTTCTGTTGAGTGTTAATGTGACTGGATTAGTATCCCAGTTGCGCAATTCGCAAGGAGAGGAAAGCATGAAGACGCTGATGGCGCTCGCAGTGGCTGTTGTTGTTTTGTTTCCGACCTCCCTGCCCGCCGCTCCTGCAAAGCCGGCTTTGCAGGTTGTGGTTCTGGGTTCTGGCGGACCACGGGCGTTCGGCAGGGGCGGGTCGAGTTTCATAGTGCTTGTCGGAGGAACACCGCGGATTCTGGTGGATGCGGGGCCGGGTGCGTTCTTGCGGATCGGAGAATTGGAACTGGACACGGACAAGGTAGATACGGTTTTGCTGACGCATCTGCATATCGATCACAGCGGAGACCTGGCGGCTTTCTTCAACGAACGCGCGCTTACGAGCGACGGACCGGTCACGTACCAAGTCTTCGGGCCGGACGGTGCAGGACTCTTCCCCAAAACATCGCGATTTGTAGATTCGCTGGTTGGAAAAAACGGCGCGTTTGCGTATCAGAAGACGTTTGGCGCGGACGAAACGTTTACGGTTCGCGATCTGGCTATTAGCCTGGATTCTCCGCGCACGAAGATTGTGGAAGAGAATGGCTTGGTGGTCGAGGAAATCGCGACGCACCACGGCGACTGCCCGTCAGTGGCTTACCGGATCTCTTATCAGAACCTAGTGGTGGTCTTCTCCGGGGATATGGATGCCTCCGCGCTGCCGAATCTGGTACAACTGGCGAAGAATGCGGATTTGCTGATCTTTAATTGTGCCGTGTTGGACCCTCCGGATTCGCCTTCACAACTCTATGATCTGCATACGCCGCCCAGGAAAATTGGCGAAGCCGCGCGCGACAGTGGAGTAAAAAGTTTGCTGCTGAGCCATCTTGCTCCAGACGTGGAGGGGGCCGAGGCCGCGGTGCAGAAATCGATTGCTGCGTCCTATGCAGGGCCGGTCGCGTTCGCGACCGATAAGCTGCGCGTATCCGTTGGGAAGTGATCGAGAAGATTGAGCGGATGGAGTTTCGCGGCTCGAGCCTCTTCACCATCCAGCCATTAGGACGAATGGCGGAGTCTGTTCATCAGGTTACTTAGATGGGGGCTGTCCTGATCGCTTATCGCCGTGAATTTCAATCCCAAGCCATAGCCGGGCTCTACGCGGCTAACAACCGCGTCCGCCCTGATTTGCCCTTCCTGAACGAGAAATTCCAACTTGACCAGGGAACCCAAGTCCTCTGGCGTGGGGGTCTCTACAAACAGACCGCCAAGACTTATGTTCCGCACTCGTGAAATGTCTTCACGCCCGGCACAGCGCCAGTCGACCCACACGTCAGCATGTGTCTCTACTCGCGAGTTGAATCTCCTTGCCGGCGAAACGGAATATTGCGACATGTGGCACCAGGGCCTGCGAACTTTCTGTGGAGGGCGGAACGCAGAAGTACGCAGGATTTAAAGGGCTGGAGTCGTTCCGAACGGAAGGCCTGAGGAAGCAATGGGCGATGTTCTTGACCGAGATCCCGCCTATGAGTCGGGTGGGAGCTAAATTCTGGACCTGGGAATCCGCGATTGCAATATCAAATTCCGTCGGTCTTGCCGTGCACCGTTCACAAGCACGTCTAACTGTTAAGCTGTTTTTTCGTCAAAGGCGATAAGAAAGCGGGAACAAGCGCTGGGCGGGGAACGTAACTCCAATTAGGCTATCTGCCGGGGTTAGCCGCAGCACCAGGAGGGCCGTAAATGTGGCAAGACATGCGGTTTGCGATTCGGATGCTGCTGAAGCAGCCGGGGTTTAGCCTGATTGCGGTGTTGACGCTGGCACTGGGAATTGGGGCAACCTCGGCGGTGTTCAGCTTGATTCAAGGTGTGCTGCTGACGCCACCGCCGTACCAACGCCCTCAACAGTTGGTGTTGATTCCGACCGCGCGAACGGACGGCCAGAAGCAGGACAGCCCACGCGGATGGCCCGCCCAGCAATGGTTGGAATGGCAAAAGGAAGCCAAGTCCTTGCAGGGGATTGCCGCTTACAACTGGACGTTCAATTTTCTGATCTGCAACGAGGGCAGCGAGTCGATCGAAGGGATGGTGGTGACGAAGGACTATTTCCAGGTCACCGGATTGCAGCCGGTGATGGGGCGGAGCTTTGAAGAATCCGATATGGGGCAAGGACCCGTGAAGGTGATTTTGCTGGGGTACGAGTTTTGGAAGCGCACATTCAACGGCGATCCACAGATTATCGGCAAAACGGTGCATATCAGCAGGTGGGACGTGCCACCGGTGGTAATCGGCGTGATGCAGCCGGGAGTGCGATTTCTTCCATCTCCGGGCGCTTCGAAGGAGCCGAATTACAACGTCAACGCGATGGTGGATTTTTGGATTCCCGCATCGCCCGACCCGAAACACATGAAAGACCCGTATTGGGATATCGTGGCGCGGCTAAACAATGGAGCGGCGCTGCAGCAAGCGCAAGGAGAGCTAACAGTTCTTGCGGCGAGAGAGGCGCAGTCGGAGCACGACTTTCAGGGGATCACGCCGCAGGTGCAATCACTGAGAGACGAAATGAATCTCGACGGGCGAAGGATCCTGTTTCCTCTGTTGGGCGCGGCGGCACTGGTTTTGTTGATCGGATGCGGCAACGCTGCGGCGCTACTGCTGGTGCGCGGGTTGCAGCGTCAGCAGGAATACGCGGTGCGAAGCGCAATGGGGATGGGGCGCATTGCTCTTTTACGGCAGGTATTGACGGAGAGTTTGTTACTGGCGTTGCTTGGTGGAGCATTTGGGGTCGGGCTGGCGTTCGGAGTGGTGAAGCTCTTCAAGTTGATTGCGGGACACGCGATTCCGCGGCTGGATGGCGTGACGGCTGGGTGGGCGGTGCTGGCATGGGGATTGGGCGCGGCGGTGCTGGCAGCGCTTTTCGCCGGGGTATTTCCGGCGTTGCGGGCTTTCCGGCTGGATCCGATGGAGGTGTTGAAGAACGCCGGACCCAAAGGAACGGCGGGACTTGGCGAAAGGCGGCTTCTGCGTGGAGTCACCATGGTGCAAACGGCGCTGACGCTCGCGCTGTTGGTCGGCGCCGGACTGCTGATTCGAACGATGATCAATATTGCGAAGGTCCCATCGGGCTACAACACCAGCCGCATTTTGACGATGAGCGTTACCGAGGTGCGGAGCTATTCCGAGTGGGCCAGTTTTCACAAGCACGCGTTGCAGAGGGTCTCGGCGATTCCTGGCGTGCAATACGCGGCGTTTGCTTGGGGAGTGCCACTTACGGGCAACAATTGGCCGGTGACTCTAGAAATTGAAGGCCAGCCTCCGGCTATCAAGGAGAGCGACAAGACCGCGATGCCACTGCGCGCCGTCACGGAAGACTACTTCAAACTGATGGGAGTGACACTGATCGAGGGCCGGGCGTTTCGTTCGACTGATGAGGGCAAGTCGCTGAATGTGGCGATCGTCAACCAGGCCTTTGCGGATCGCTACTTTCCGCATGGCGATGCCCTCGGACGGAAGATCTGGCTGGACGGGCGAGATAAGCCAGGTATGGAAATCGTTGGCGAGGTCTCGAATGGCCGAACGGATGATTTGACGCAGGCGGCGGCGCCGGAGATTTATCTGTCGTTGTGGGAGGCCACGGCGTTTTCGAAACATCTCGTGATCCGCACGACCGCGGACCCGCGCACGGTGCTGGTGGCGGTGGAACGCGAGCTGCACGCGGTCGATCCAACCGCGGCGATAGAAAACCCAAAGACCTTGGAACAGATTCGCGATGATTCGCTGGCGTCTCGTACTTTTGCGATGCAACTCCTGATCGGTTTTTCGGTGGTGGGGTGCGTGCTGACGCTGGTCGGAATTTACGGTGTCATTTCGCTTTCGGTGGCCTCGCGGCGGCGGGAGCTAGCGATTCGCAGCGCGGTTGGCGCTGAACAAAAAGACATTCGCCGGCTGATCTTTGGCGAGGGTTTTCGATTGATCGCGAGCGGCGTTCTCGCGGGCGTAGCGCTGGCGATTGTTTTGGCTCGTGTGTTGAGGACTTTTTTGTTTGAGGTGCAGCCCAGCGATCCGGCGACATTAATTGTTGTGGGAACGTTGTTCGTGGGAGTAGCGCTGCTCGCCTGCTGGTCCCCTGTGCGCCGCGCCGCAAAGGTCGATCCACTGGAAGCGTTGCGCTACGAATGAATGGCGTCGCGTTGGAATCAGCGGGCGAGATGGTCGAGGATACGGCGGGCGCGGACGAAGTCGGCGAAGAGCTTTTCTTCGGCGCGGAATTCGGGAGAGTGGGAGACAAGGCTGCAGCCGGAGCGGCGGGCAGGATGCTTGACGTGAAGCATTTCGTGGTAGAGAACGTATTCGACGGCGACTTGCGGGACGGCGGGGTGGTCCATGCGGCGATTTAGCAGGATTTGATTCGGGCCGGGGTCGTAGCAGCCGAATTGGCGGCGCCAGCTACGAGTGCTCCAGCCGATGTGCGGGCGCTGCAGACTTCCAGAGAAGTATTTTTCGTTCAATTGCTCAAACATTTTTTCGAGATCGAAGTGGCGGCCTTGCGGACCGTTGGAGGCGAGGCGCACGCGGCCGCGGCGCATGCGGCTGATGCGGCTGCGCGTGCGATTGGAGCGAGCGTAGTCCAAGTACGGCGCGACCAACGAACGCGGAGCTTTGCGGCGATAGACGCGGGAGAGAAGCAGCGCGGCGGCGCCTTCGAGAACCGGAAGTGGAGCGCGCTGAAGAAGGTCCGAGAAGCGCACGTATACAATGTCTTCGCGGCGGCGGATGGTGAGGACAAGGCTGGCGTAGGGATAAAACTCGACGCGGAAGCGCGGAGGACGGCCATCGCAGCCGAGGCGCGTGAGGACGCGTTGAAACAGCGCAGCGCCTCCGGGAACAGATGAACTGGCGCGTCGCGGCGACTTCCCTTTCTTCGGGTTCTTTACTGTAGATTTCTTGGCGAGGGCGATGTCAAGTGGCGGCGCGAGGTCCATCACGAAGCTCAATTGCTGCTCTGCCCCAGTTTGCTCTGCTGCCCGCATCTCTTTCGCCTGAGTCATTTCTTACGGCGGACGGGGGGCGGCGCAACATTTTTCTTCGCGGCGTCGGCTTCCTTGGAAGCGTCCTGCGTGCCCTCAATGGCATCGTCAAGATTTTCCTTATAGAGTTCCGCATCGGACGCGTCTGTTGGAATTTTCTGCAAAACAGCAAGGAAGTCTTTCGTCCGCGAAGCCATTAGGTCGATGCCTTTGCGGATGTTCTGTTGCTTCTCGATGCCAAGCTGGATGATGTCAGCGGCATCATCGACGCAGCCAACATAGGCGTTTAACAGAGAATTGATCATCTCAGTGTGGTTCGTCTGTGAGGGGTGTTCGAGTTCGTACTGAAGTTTCTTGAGGCGGTCGTCGGCGAACGTCAAGAAGAGCGTAATGCGATCATTGGGCGTTGCGGCTTCGCGGATTTTGTCCGCTTCGACACCAGACAGATAGTCTTTCTGCGTCTGGGAGGCGCCGCGAACAGCCGTGACGCCGTGAAAAACGATTGCGGATAGAAACAAAATACAGAGACGTAATTTCATGGTTGCACTTCCGGATCTGATGGAGTTGCCGGCGTAGCTGCGGGAGCAGGCGGCTTGTTTTCGTGTTTTCTGGGAAAAAGAAACCTGAGCAGCTCATCGTCGAAAGTTACGAGATCTTTTCGAACTAGCTGCAGGGGAGGCTTGAATTCAGGGGGCGCGATGAGCAGAAGTTCATCGATTTGGCGCAACCCTTTTTGAACGTGCATTTCAAGCTGCTTGTAACCATTGGGATGACGCTCGCCATCCGGATTTTCCTTCTCGAGTGCCTCTGAGGCCACGCGCACATTGTCGCGGTATTTTTCCATGAGCAAGTCGACGGAGCTGTAGTCGCCGGCTTTTTCTGCGCGGCTAGCCTCCTCGAATTGAGCGTCGCCAAGTTTTTGGATCATTTTTGCTTTGTGTACTCCGCTCGGCTCACTGTCGAAACGCGCTTGCAGTTCGCTGAGCTTGTCAGCCGCCACGTCGCGGCTGCAGCATAGCGCGGCCAACAAGACGGAAAATGCTACGCAGCGCGCCACGCGCGGGTCCATGCGGTTACCTTTTCTGATCCAGCATGCGACGCAAAACCTTGCTGCGCTGCTGTGCCTGCCAGACCTGGTCTGGGTTCTTGTCCTGGTCGAGCGCGAGAAATTTCTCGTAGGCTTCGAGCGCAGGTTTGGGCTGTCTAAGATTATCGTAGCAGAGAGCGCGGATAAACCACTCGCCTGCGCCGGGGGTTTCCGTCTTGGCGAGCAAGTCCTGGGCGGCCAGAGTGGCGCTCCAGTTTCCAGCAAGATAGTAGGTGGTTCTCAGGTCCTTCCAATAGACCAGATTGTTTTTGTCCATCTGCAGAGCGGCTTTGATTTCTTTTTCGGCGTTTGGAAAATCGCGCTTTTGCATGTAGACGCGGCCGAGGCCACCGTGGAGCTGCGCGTCATTGGGGGCCAGCGCGATGGCTTTGTGAAGAGTAACGATGGAATCGTCCCACTTTTTCTGGGCGATCTGGATATCGGCGCGAGAGCGTAGCGAGTCGAGCGTGGGCGGCTTTCCAGCATCGGTGCGGTCGAGTTCGGCGAGGGCGGCGTCGTATTGCTTTTGCTCGAGGAGCAGATGAACTGTACGAGATTCCGCGCCTGGCGTGTCCGGCTGAACGGCCATATAGTCGCGATAGGCGGCGGCAGCTTCGGGCTTTTTTTGCGCGTCGAGTGTTTGCGCCAGGCCGAGGAGCGCCTGCGGGGATTTTGGCTGGAGTTCGAGCGCGGCGCGGAATTTTGTCTCGGCGTCGGAATAGCGCTTTAGCCCGACGTAGAGATTGCCGAGATGGATCTCGGCTTCGACGTCGCTAGGATCGAGATGCAGCGCGCCTTCATAAGATTCGACCGCGCCGGGGATATCGCCGGAACGCTCTTGCGCGTGACCGAGCAAGAAGCGCGGCCGGCTTTGTGCGGGCAGAAGATCGACGGCGCGGCGAAGAGGCGCAACGGCAGCGGCGGGATCTTTTTCGCTTAGGAGCATGCCTAGATTCAGGAAAGCTTCGGACATTTTGGGATCAAGCGTGGTGGCGCGTTCGTATTCGGCGCGGGCTTCGTCGGGGCGCTTCAGGGCAGTGTAGGCGTAGGCGAGTTGGAAATGGGCCCAGGCGATGTCGGGTTTCTCGGCTAGGAATTTTTGCAGCGGGACGAGAGCGGCTTCGAATTGATTGGCGTCAATGTCGTGTTGGGCTTCGTCGAGAAGATCGTTCAGGGGGTTGGCTAGCTTTTGCGTGCGAGTTTGGGATTGGGAAGATTTCTGCTGGGGCAGGGATTCAGCGGGAAACGTCGCGGCGGAACAGAGGACGGGTACGGCGTGTTTACCCTGAGCTTCGAAGGGCCGTGCCCCTACGACTATCATCGCGACCGCTGCCAATTTGCAGAAACTTCGGAGGTTCATTGTTCGGGCGGAGGATTTCCTGCGCCATTGGCGATTGTACCTGAAGGCGCTACGGACTTGGATGCGCCGTTGGCGGAGCGCTTTGCCTGGCCGTTTGTGTTGAGTATGCGTGCCAGGAAGCGGCCGGTGTGTGAATTTTGATTGCGGGCAACCTGTTCTGGTGTACCGGTGGCGATGACTTTGCCGCCGCGGTCGCCCCCTTCGGGGCCGAGGTCGATAAGCCAGTCGGCGGATTTGATGACGTCGAGATTGTGCTCGATGACAAGCAGAGAGGCGCCCGACTCGAGAAGTTTGCGGAAGGCGGAGAGGAGTTTGGCGATGTCGTCGAAATGGAGGCCGGTAGTAGGCTCGTCGAGGATATAGAGGATACCCTGGTTTTCCGTGCGCGCCAGATGCGCGGCCAGTTTCAGGCGCTGGGCTTCCCCGCCGGAAAGCGTGGTGGCGGATTGGCCGAGTCGTAGATAGCCGAGTCCGATTTCATTCAGGATGCGAAGCTTGCTGACAACTTTGGGAACGCCTGTAAAAAATGCCAGCGCTTCGCGAGCGGTAAGTTGCAGAACTTCGTGAACATTTTTGCCCCGGTAACGGACGTCGAGGACGCTGGTTTTAAAACGTGTACCGCGGCACTCTTCGCAAACTAGTTCGACATCGGCGAGAAATTGCATTTCCACCGTCACGGTGCCGTCGCCCTGGCAGGTTTCGCAACGGCCGCCGGGGACGTTGAAAGAGAAATGGCCGGCAGTGAAGCCGCGGCGCTTGGCGTCGGGAGTGGCGGCGAAAACTTCGCGGATGGCGTCGAAGGCTTTCAGGTAGGTGGCAGGATTTGAGCGCGGTGTGCGGCCGATGGGAGATTGGTCGACAATGACGACTTCGCGGATGTTGGCGTCGCCTTCGAGGCGGTCGCAGAATTCTTTGACGCTGCCCCCAGTGCGTTTTGCAGCTAACGCGCGGTAGAGCACATCGTGGATCAGGGTGGATTTGCCGGAGCCGCTGACGCCGGTGACGACGGTGAGCGTGCCGAGCGGAATCATCAGGTCAATATTTTGCAGATTGTGGAGCGTGGCGCCGAAGAGGCGAAGAAATTTGCCGTTGGGCTTGTGGCGATTATTGGGAATGGGAATGGAGAGTTCGCCGCTGAGGTAGCGGCCCGTAAGCGACTTGTGGTCGGCGAGCATGCCTTCGTAGTTGCCGGCGAAGAGAAGTTTTCCGCCGAGTTCTCCGGCACCGGGTCCAAGGTCAATGACGTGATCGGCGGCGCGGATGGTGTCTGGATCATGCTCGACGACGAGGACCGTGTTGCCAAGATCGCGCAAGGATTTAAGAATGTCGATAAGGCGCTGGGTGTCGCGCGGGTGCAAGCCGATGGAAGGCTCGTCGAGAACGTACAGCGCTCCGACAAGATGAGAACCGAGCGACGTCGCGAGCTGAATGCGCTGGGATTCGCCGCCGGAGAGAGTCGAGGTGAGGCGATCGAGCGTAAGGTAATCGAGGCCGACTTCATCGAGAAATTGCAGCCGCGTTCGAATTTCTTCAAGGATTTTTTCCGCGACTTTGGCTTGCAGCTCAGAGAGTACCAGCGTGGAGAAGAACGCGCGGGCTTCCTTCACGGTGAGCTTGGTGATTTCGGTGATGGAGCGTCCTGCCACGCGGACGGCGCGAGCCTCTGGCCGGAGCCGCGTGCCACTGCAATCGGGGCATGTCGCGTAACCGCGATAGCGGCTTAGAAACACGCGAACGTGCAGCTTATATTTTTTGCGTTCAAGCCAATTGAAGAAACCCTTTACGCCTTCGAAATTGTTTTCCGGATCGCCTTCGAGGACCAGGCGTCGCTGCTCGGGGGTGAGCTGGCGCCACGGCACGGTGAGCGGGATGCCACGGTTGCGGGCCCATTTTTTTACATCCTGGAGAAGGGCGCGGTAACGCGGCTTCGTCCAGGGCTCGATGGCGCCTTCATCGAGCGACTTGCTCGAATCGGGTACGACCAGATTGAGATCGAAATCGATGGTGTTGCCGAAACCCTGGCAGCGCGGGCAGGCGCCGTAGGGATTATTGAAGGAAAAAAGTCGCGGCTCGGGTTCCTGATAAAGCATGCCGTCATTTTTGCATTCGAAGCGCTCGTTGAAAGTAAGGCGCTCGGCGCTATTTCCGGCGGAGTCGGCAATAAATTCAAGGATGGCTTCGCCCCCTCCTTCGCGATAGCAGATTTCGATGGAGTCCGTGAGGCGGCTGCGCGATTCTGGGTTCACTGCAAGGCGATCGACAAGAACGTAGACGGGCTTCGAGAAATCGACGTCGAGAAGAGTTTCAGGCGAGGAAAATTCGTGGACGCGGCCGCCTTGATAGAGGCGATTGAAGCCGCGCTTCTGTATGTCTCCGAGAGCTTGTTTCAACGCCTCTTGGGGAGGCGCGGGAGATTTTTTCTTGGGAACACGGCGAGCGCCTCCGGTGGGCTGCGGCTGAGCAGCGACACGAAGGGGATACATGACGTAAAAGCGGCGGCCCGCGGCGAGTGAAAGAACGCGCGTGGCGATTTCGTCGGGGCTATCGCGGCGGACTTCGGTGCCGCACTTGATACAGAAGGTCTGCCCGCACCTGGCGAAGAGGAGGCGGAGGTAGTCGTAGATTTCGGTGGAAGTGGCAACCGTCGAGCGCGGGTTGCGCGTGGAATTTTTTTGGCGAATAGCCACCGCGGGAGCTATTCCGGAAATCTCGTCAACGTCGGGCTTCTCCATGCGCTCGAGGAACTGGCGCGCATAGGAGGAAAGCGACTCGACGTAGCGGCGCTGGCCCTCGGCATAAACGGTGTCAAAAGCGAGCGAGGATTTACCGGAGCCACTTACCCCTGTGACCACGGTAATGGCGTTGTGGGGAATCTCGACAGTAATGTTGCGAAGATTGTGAACACGGGCTCCGCGGACGCGGATCGCTTCTTGTTCACTTAGCACGGGCGTGAGTTCTTTAGTGGCCAAGGGGAAGCTCAGACAGCGCGCTCCAAGCGTGCTGCCTAAACTCTTGATTATACGACCATGGGAAAACAGGAGCAAACGGGGCTACTGCCAGATCTTTGTCTCGATTTGCGCGAAGGACCTTGCAGGCCGCTTTGCAACAACTACGGCTCTTGCGTGAGAGTAATCGTGCCGACACCACCCGCGACTTTTAAGTGGATAGTCACCGGCGATTTTCCATAAAGATCATTGGTGTATTCGTCGCCATCGTGCTTGAGGCCGTGCGCGCTGATCGTGCCGAGTCCACCGCTGGCATTGACGATGACGCCGACGTTTTTCGGCAGCCGTATATTGGCTTCTCCGACGCCGCCTTCGATATCGGCGGTGAGATCGGATTTGCGGTCGCCGGTAAGATCGACGTCGACCTGGCCGGCGCCCATGTCCAGATTGAGCCGCGTTACGTCAATGTCGCGGAGGCGGAGGTTGCCGCGGCCGGCTCCCATGTCGATCTTAATTTCGAGAGGAATGTCATTGGCGAAATGCAGAGTCCAGTGGTTGTCGGTCGTCGTGCGAATGTGGCTGTCGGTATCGTCCTGCGAAATGCGAAGGTCGCCTGTGGTTCCGGAGACGGTGTAATCCACTCTCGGGGCACCGGAAGAAGAGCGGTAATCAAAATCAGACTCGAGGAGATGGCTCGAGCCGCCGCTCAAATTAAGTTCGCCCGCACCCATATTCAAAGTGGCACGCACGGACTTGGCGTTCAGCCGGTCGACGGTGTGCGACTGATGCTGCATGGCGTATACGGTACCGCTGCGCCAGTGGTTGAATCTTCGCCCATGCCAGAACAGCGCGACCAGAACAACGACGAAGGCGATCGCGCCGAGGCTCGCGCCCATCCCGGAACCGCCGGTTCGAGTATCAGGATTTTGGCGGCGCTGCCAGCTATCCCAGATTTTTCCGGCGCCAACGAAAATCAGGATGAGCGGCCAGTAGGTCCAAAGAATGGGCCAGGGATCAAAGGAAGGGCGCCAGTTGCTGTAAAGCACGATCGCGCCGACCGTGATCAGGAGGATCGGAAAAACCAGAGAAGCGCGCCGGGGAGCACCGTTTTCAGCCATCACACACCTCTTCACTTTCTACTACGCGCAAAGTAAGAAAAAAGTTCAGCGGGCAAGAAATAAACCTTTGGTTTTGGAGATTACCGGCCTCATCCGTCGTGGTCAACATCCGTGTGCGGGAGGTCCGGAGTGGCTGCCGCGCTGTCTAGGCGAGTCCCTGTTTGTGCTAGAGTGCGGCGAAGGCCAGGAAGCACAAGTGATTGGTAGAGATTGGTTTGGTAAAGAAGAGGTTCGGCCATGCCGAGATTTGAACGGGTCATTTGGATTGTGCTGGACAGCGTGGGCATCGGCGAATTGCCCGACGCAGCGGAGTATGGCGACGTCGGCAGAACTACGTTGGGGCACATCGCCGAATCGCGGCCGCTGGCGCTGCCAAATCTGCTGCGGCTTGGACTTGCAAATATCGCGCCGCTCGCACATCTGCAGGCCGCCGCATCACCGCTCGGCGCTTACGGCAAAGGCGCGACGCACTCTCCGGGCAAAGATACGACGACCGGTCATTGGGAAATGGCGGGCGTTTGGCTGGACCAGGCATTCCCTACCTACCCTCATGGTTTCCCGAAGGAATTGATCGCGAAGTTTGAAAAACAGATTGGGCGCGGAACACTTGGAAATAAGCCGGCGTCGGGTACAGAAATCATTAAGGAACTCGGCGAGGAACACGTGCGGACGGGCAAACCGATCGTGTACACCTCGGGCGACAGCGTTTTTCAAATTGCCACGCATGAGGACGTGATTCCGATCGCAGAGCTTTATCGCATCTGCGAGATTGCGGGGAAATTGCTGGATGGGCCGAACCGCGTGGGCCGCGTGATTGCGCGGCCGTTTGCAGGCGCGCCAGGGCATTTTGCGCGGACAACGCGACGCCACGATTATGCCGTCGATCCACCGAAGCCGATGTTGCTGGATGTGCTGGCCGAACGTGGCGTGCCGGTTTTTGGGATCGGCAAGATTCATGACATTTACAACGGACGCTGCGTGGAAAAGTACGTCACGACTACGGGAAATGCCGATGGAATGGCGAAGCTGGCTGCCGCGTTGCAGGAACAAAAAAGCGGTTTGATTTTCTGCAACCTTGTGGATTTCGACATGCTTTACGGTCATCGCAAGGATGTCGAAGGCTTCGCGGAGTCGCTCGAAGAATTTGACCGCATGTTGGGACCATTCTTGAAGTTGTTGAGCGGTTCGGATTTGCTTCTGATTACGGCGGACCATGGATGCGACCCCGATCCCCGTTGGGCGACGACAGATCATTCACGCGAGTACGTGCCGATTCTGGCGTATTCGCCGGATAACGGCGCGGGCGTCAATTTGGGTGTGCGGTCAACTTTGGCCGACATGGGGCAAACTATCGCGCAGAATTTTGGCGGAGAAATTCCGCACGGCAAAAGCTTCCTGCGCGAGATCAGCTGAAGATCGCTCGGGCAGCCGACGGAACGGGATTGTGTTTTGAAAGCGCGCTGGCCTCGCAAAAATTCTGACAGGCTCGAAACCTGTCTATTTTCTGTCGGTTAGCGCATCATGACTTCCTTACGTGGCGCGTGCCAAACTAGAAATGCATAGTCGAAGTGGTCTTTCGCAGAGAGAGGGAACAAAAGCATGGACATGTTTAGAAAAGGCGGACGGGACGACGCCGAGTTTGAAATGAAAAGAGCCGCTCCGTTTTTGAAGTTAGGCGTCATTGCGATCGGGGTGCTGCTCGTGCTGCTGGTGATGGGGCTGTTTTTGCTTCGCGTAACGCGGATTGAGCCGGGACACGTGGGCGTGCAGATCAACCTGGCAGGAAATCAGCGCGGTGCTTCCGAGATCCCCGTGCGCACGGGCTGGGTGGTCTATTCCCCGCTGAGCACGGAAATTATTGAGTTCCCTACTTACGTGCAGACCGTGAAATGGACCAAAGATGTGAACGAGGGCCATCCCATAAATGAAGAGATGGGTTTCAACTCGAAGGAAGGCATGGAGATTTTCGTGGATGTTTCGCTGTCGTACGCCATCGAAGCGGCGAAAGTGCCGGACTTCTACGTGAAGTATCGCGTGTCAGACATGGATACTTTCACGCACGGCATTCTGCGCGATGTGGTGCGCAATTCGCTGAACGAAGTGGCATCCACCTACACGGTGGAAGATATCTATGGAGAGAAGAAAGCGGAGTTTCTGCGGAGGGTGCAGACGCAGATCGAGCAGAAAATGGCGCCTGTAGGTGTGAGCGTGCAGCAGTTCGGATTTATAGGAGCGCCGCGCGTGCCGGCGGTGATTGCCGCGGCGATCACGGCAAAGGCGCAAGCTATTCAAAAGTCCGAGCAGGCCAGAAACGAACTAGCGACGACGCAGGCTGAAGCCGCCAAGAAAATCGCGGAGGCCGAAGGCGACGCAAAATCCCTTGTGACTCGCGCACAAGGCGAAGCCGATGCCAACCGCATCCGCCAAAACTCGCTGACGCCGCAGCTCCTCGAATTGCGCCGCATCGAAAACAGCCGCGCTCTGATTGACAAATGGAACGGTCAGTTGCCCACAGTTGAGACAGGACAAGGCAACGGGATGATCTTACAACTTCCGAAGCCGCAATAGAGGATGGGATAACTCAATCCCGCTGGCTGAGTTCGTGTCTGGGTTCTAATTTTCCGAAGGCTTCTCCGCATGATCGATAATGAGAACCTCGGTCGCCGTGTTTTGTAGTTCGAGTTTTAGGCCAAGCTGTTCCTGAACGGCCTCGAGGATCGATGGACTGGAAGCTTCGGGCGACGTTGGTGCCCACTGCAGCACGAAGTCATAGTTTCCGGTGAGGTCTGTCTTATCCAGGACAATTCGGCCCAGCCGGTCCGACAAGTATTGCACGAGGGAGGAAAGAGGCCTCCCTTGAAATACGATCTTGCCCTTTTCGGACTGCCATTCGCCTGGTCCAGCAGGGGCGTCACCCATGCCTTTGACCCCCTTAGCGTAACTGTCGCCAGGTTTTGCTGTATGTAATTTGGGACCGTCGGCTGCGACGGCCAGCACATACGCGGGGAGTTCTTTTGTTTCGCGGTGAAGCGTCAACTTGAAATGATCTGCTAAGAGCGACTGGAGCATGTGAAGTCTCTCCAAGTTATTCTGCGCGTTGCCTAACCTGTTGAGATCGTCAACCACAGAGCTATCGATTCTCGCGTCAACGTCGTACTTTTCAGAGTTGAGCCAATCGGGCCCTCCCAGAATCTGCGAATCTTGAACTCCATAGGCCAGCCGAATGAGTTGATGCAGAGTGAAGTTGGTGGCCATAAATCGGTCGGGTTTGGATATTGCTGCGCTAAAATCCTTGCCTTTGATGGAGAATCCAGCCATCGGCGTGTCCGTGGTGTTTGCTTTAACCGAGACGGATTTGAACGAGTATTTGGCAGTGGCTGTGTCCGGCATGACCGGCTCGGCGGGTTTCTCGACATGATCGATCACGAGAATCTCCCCCGGCCCATTTTGCGGTTCCAGTTTCAGCCCAAGCTGTTCTTGAAGCGATTGTAAGAGCCCGGGTTCGCCCTCTTCCTGCGCCCAGTGCAGGATGAAATCATAATTGCCGACGAGCCCCGTCTTATCCTCAATGATGCTGCCGCCAAATTCCTTCGATAGTTCGCGCGAGAGCTCCCGCACCAAGTCTGCCATAGGAATCCCTTGTCCCTTAAACTGTCCTTTTCGCATGCTCATGAGGCTGCCATGGCCTTTGCCATACATGTCTTTTATTCCGTTCAGGTAAGTATCCCCGGGTTTTGCCTCTTGGAATTTGGGACCGTTCTGCGCGATCACTAGGTAATAGACTGGAAGATGCTGGAACTCGCGGTGGAGCGTCAGTTTGAAGCGGTCCGATAGAAGCTCCCGAAGCATATGCCCACGCTCAAGAGCCAGCTGATCTTGGTTAAGGTCGTGAAGGGCCTCAACTATAGATTTATCCCATTTCGCTTCAATGTCGAATGTTTCAGTATCGATCCACTTCGGAGCACCTGAGAGTTGGTTGTCTTCGACGCTGTACGCGGCCTTGATAAGCGCCTGGAGCGAGACGTTCGTCGCCGTGAACTTGTCGGCCTTGAATCCCATCTTGGCCATCCGGTTCGCAGACTCGCCTGGCCTGATAGAAACAGGTTTAATCAAAACAGCTTCATAGATCGGCGGTATGAGACCTGCCATTTGATTCTGCGACGCACCCCTGCTTTGAGTTGCGCCGAGCAGACCAACCACGATGGGAACCGAGACAGCCAGCAATCCAGCCGCGCTGAGCAACAGCTTCCGGCTGAAATCCAGATTTCGTGCGGATTTTGTGGCCATGATGCTGACGATCCTTTTCTTGAGATCAGCGCCGGTCACTCCGGAGACAAAGTCCAGGGGAGACCCCACGCAGAACTCGCAAATTTTCAAAATACATTCGGCATAAACCTTGCGATCACCGCCCAATTCCAGGACTTGCTCGTCGCACGCCCGTTCGCGCTCTTGCAGCAGTCGCACTCCCATCCACCAAACCATCGGGTGAAACCAGAAGATGGCTTCAACAACCATGTGCATCACTGCCGTCAGATTGTCGCGACGGCGTACATGACTAAGTTCGTGCGCCAGAACGGCTTCGAGATGCGCGTCGCCAAGACGTTCGGAAATTCCTTCGGGCCACACCAGGATCGGATGCACGATGCCAAGAATCCCCGGCTCCAAAGAACTCAGCGATGTTCGTATTTCGACTTGCTTCGACATTCCGGCTGCGCGCTCGAGCAGGCGCAGAGATTCCACTTCTCGCCCTTCTCGCAACGGCACCGACGCCCGCATGGCCGCAGAAATCCCTCGCCAGCGCACGTACCACCCGAGTACGACAACCGCAATTCCAGAGAGCCACACCACTGCCAAAAACACGGGTAGAACATCAAGCAGGCTAGCCGAATGTATGGCAGGTGCGCTCTCGGAAATCAGGCGCAAGTGAGGTTGCGAAAACGGCTCGCTGAACTGATCCATGGCGATGTAAACGCTGCTGCTCGATCTTGCTGATCCATGCCACCGAGCGATCCAATTTCCGGCGTCAACCAGCAACGAAAAAGGAATCAGAAATTTCAAGGAGGCTGTCAGCCAGAGCAAATAGCGCGTGCGCGCGCGGTTGTTCAGCAAAACGAGCGTCAACAACCCTGCCGCAATGGCAAACCCCGTCGACTGCCATAAATGATTGCCCACCGCCGGGACCATAGTCTTGCACATCTCCGACAAAGTGTTTGCGATCATTTCAATTTCTCCTTCCTGGCGAGCTTCCGCAGAATCTTCCCGGCTTCTTTCACATCCTCCAGCGTCAATTTCCCTGACTCGATCAAGTGCGCCATTACGGGCTGCGTGCTCCCGCCGAACAGCGCCAAAAGGTCATCAATCAGCTTGCGTTGCGCGGCATCGCGCGAGACGGCCGCCTCAAAAATGTGAAAGTTGCTAACCTTTTTAACGCGCCGCACCGCCTTCTTCCCTTCCAGTCGATACACCGTCGTCTGAATCGTTGTGTAGGCAGGCCGGGCTTTTTCGGGAAACGTCTCTTGAATTTCACGAATGGAGGCATTGCCGCGGCTCCACAGCGCCTCCATGATTTGCAATTCCAGCTTTGTCAATTTGGGTTTGGACATGTGCTCCTCTACTACGTACGTGTGATACCCTACTACAGGTATAGTAGATGTGCAACGGGCTTTTCTAAAGATTTGCGAGGGAAGATGTTTCGTTTTAGGAATTGGCGGCCGTGGACAGATCGGCCGTGCTGAGGCAAACCTCGGCAGCGTGAAGGACGCATGTTTCTGCGGCTTCATGGGCATCGCGGCGAATCGACTTCAGTTTTAGCAAGCCGCCCGATCTCAGCGTTTTTGCGATGAGAGGTTCCAGCGCGGGGTCGCGCAGGTTCCCACCTGAGAAAATGGCGACGGGCGAAACCATCTCGGCGGAGTAACCGCTGCCATTGCGGACGACTTTGGTCATAATGCCCTGCCCCAGTGCCGGATTTATGGCCATGGTGAAAGGCACCACGAGTCGACCGCCGTCCTGCAAACGGTCCAGCCAAATAGATTGCGGATGTGTCACACCACAATTCACAAAGATGGCATCGCACGGACCGGGATCGAACCCCGCTCCGTCGCCGGGGTGCACCGTTACGTTTGCATAAGCCGCGAGAATCTCTTTCGCGCGCGCCGCCAGGTCTGTTTGTAGCTCGAGACCAATTATGCTGCCGCTTGGCCCGACCACTTCCGCAATGATGGCGGTGTAATATCCCACACCGCATCCCAGATGAAAGGCACGATCCCCAGGTCTTAGCACAAGCGCGTCAATCCAACGGGCGAGAGAGCCGGGCTGACCGTTGTTGAGGTCTTTGGACCGGTCGATGGAAACTATGACGTTATGATAAAGATCGCGGGGATCTTCGACGGACACGTACGACATCTGCCCAATTCCAGCGGCCGACAGGCCGCGAGTTTCTGCTGAGCCGATATACCAGGGCGCCGGCCCTAGAAACTTCTCGCGAGGAATGCGAGCGAAGGCTTCGACCAAGCCGGGCGTGGTCAAGTTCGCCGAAAAGCGAATTTCCTGAGCGTAAAAGGCGCGGCAATCTTCAAGGGTCATCACGGCTTGCTCCTGCTGCGGCGGCGAGTCGATTCGTTGACGGACATCCAGTTTACGTCGGAATGGGATTCTTGCGGAATCGTCGCGATATTTCACACACCTACATCGTCCGCCGCCGATCGCAACAGGGGGCGTCAAGCTGCCCTAAAATTCTTCAAGTTGGCCGCTTCAATTTGTCTGTCGAGAGAGCAACGTCTGGTTACCAGACCGCGCTGCCGCGGTCATCTCGGATGTCTTGCGCCAGTCCACATCGTTGACGTCCACCCCGCCTTTGCGGCCTTGCGTATCCTGGAACATCAGCAAGTCACCGTCTCTCTGATATTTAGCCACTTCATAAGTCTGGCTCGATTTCAGAGCGAGGATCGTAACTCGTTCCATCGTTCGCGCTTCGCCAGGTTGCGGTGCAACGATTTGGATGATTCCGGCGTTCTCCGTCGCGGCGATCGTCTGACTTGCCGGTGTTTGGCTAAGGGTAATCGGACTCGTCTGCGCCGCCATCTGCATCGCGTTGGTTTGCGGAGCTAGGTTGTACGAGCTTTGCCTAGACGACGCGTAAGGCGGGCGGTCCGGGTGCAACAGGCTTTGCGGCAGGACGATGTCGTCCATCAGGCGCAGTTCGAGCGGCTCTTCGCCCTTCAACGTCGGTCTGGGACCGCGCAACGGCAGCGTGATCACTTTCCACGGCCACAAGGGGGGGAGCATCCATTCGACGACGTCACGTGTGGCGTGACCATTGCCGTCGATGGCGCCTTGCTTGTCCACCTTATAGCCGCGCGCTTGAATCACTTTTGCGGGCACCGGCAGGTCCCCGTTCGGCAGGATCACCCGGTCAAACGTGATCTTTATGTAGCCCTTGCCAACAAAATGCCCAGGATCTTTCTCGGCCTCCAAATGTCCGCCCAGCATACTTCCTCTGGGAAACAGCGGCCTGCCGAACTCCTGCATGGTCCTCAGGTGGCAGAGCACCGGGTCACCTACCGCGGCTGTGGCCGAAGAGAAATTCGGCTCGTCCAAAGTGCATTGCAGCAGCGTCCCAGCCGGCACGAGCTGATCCTGAGCACGGATCCCCGTTGCCGACACCAGTAGCGCCGTCGCACTCACCAAAATGCCGATGAGTCGTTTCATGGTCATCCTCCAGGTTGTTGTTGTCTTGCAGCGGCCAGGCGAGCTGGTCGCTTCCGCCGGCGGGAATGCCCGAAAGTTTAGAAGCAGAGACACACGCAGGCACAACCCCGGTTGCCGGACCCAAACCCAGAGGCCTCTGGAAAGTCGCTGACGGCACAAAATTTTCTTTCGATTAGTGGGCGACTGCGTGCGGTTCTCCTGTAAGCGTCCAAAGCTTTCTGACCTGGGCTTACCTGTGCCGCACCACGCTATCGCGGTCGATTCCTGTGGAAAAAACTGAAAAAGCTATTGGCGTTGTATCCTACTGACAATGCAAGAGTTACAAGAGACCGACACTGCATCGTCCGCGCCCTTTCGCCGTTCCTTTGCCAGAGGGGGTTGGACAGCCGCCTGCCCAAGAGGTAGGATGTGGCTGTTCCCCCTATTGCCCCAACCCTAAGGAGTGTCATGAAACGCTTAGTGCCAATACCTAGTGGTCTTGTCGATCACCTGAAGCGAGCCGGAGAGACGGGCATAGGCTATCAGGTGGTATCGGTGGAACTCCTAGACGGCCGATCCTTCGATCAAGTTGTCACCAGCGAGGGCTGCGTTATCGAGGTTCGAGGGTTCAAGGAAATTCCTTTCTCGCCAGAGGAAGTAGCGTCGGTGAACGTCAACCACAAACGCTGGAATTTCCGGGGCGGCTCGGAAGTGCGCGCCAAGGTTCGCGCTGCGACCGCTTGATTTTGCTGTCAGTCTGTTAACTTTTGATCCGGAACCCACTGCGCTCATATCGCTGCGTTTTGCAAAACTACAATTAGATTCCGGACCGCTATCGTGGCTAGACGTGTGTCGAGGATTTGCGTTGGCTGCGGCGTGGCGCCCGCCGCGCACTGAAGTTCCTTCGAGAGGCTGGAGAGACTAGTCAGAATCGGAGTTGTCGGGAGAATCTGGCGAGTCGAGGCCGGCTCGGGCAATGAGTCTTCGAAGAGCTGGTTCTCCGCCAGCGCCGCGCTGCGTTCCGGCAATATTCCCTTCGCGATCGATCACCACGTAAATCGGATACACCGTAGCCTGGTACATCGCGGCCAGGTTGGTATCTTCCATCAGTACGATTTTGCAATTGCGAGGGTGCGCGTCGAGATATTTTTTGACAGTCTTTTTGGACTCGCCGACATCGATCGCCAGCAAAACCAGTCCCTTGCCCTCAAGTTCGTGCCCGATCTTATCGACAAACGCCGCTTCATTTACACAAAATCCGCACCACGTCGTCCAGAATTCCAGCAGGACAACCTTCCCTTTGATCGTGTCATTGCTGAACTTTTCGCCTTCGGTCGTTTTGGCGGTAAACCGCGGAGCCGGCTCCTTGCCGGCAGTGCCCGCAAACGCACAAAATGCGGTGAGTAGAAGCGCGCAGGGCAGCGCACGGCGAAACGAGGGCAGGCGCAACACAATGGCGGGAATATAGCACAAAAGCTTCGGCGCTAGTCAAGTCTTTGATTGGTACTGAGACGCAGAGACGCTGATAGGGAGCGGCGCGCGGGAAGAGCTAGTTCCCCGATGCGGAGGCGGGAGAGCCCGGCGCGTAGTAGCCGTTGCGCGTGCGCGCCACAAGCTTGCCACGGCCGCGCGGCGGAACCACCTGCACGCTAACGGCTCGAAACGTCCCATCTTTTCTGGTGTTGGAAGGATAGTAGGCCAGCGTGTACTGATTGCGAATATCGTGGGCGACCTGCTCGCAGATAGTATGCACGTCGTCAACGCTCTCTGGAAAAAATGCAAGACCGCCCGAAGCCTCGGCGATATGTCTCAACGCCTTCATGGCATTGTTTTTCTCTTTTCGTTTTTCATCGCCAAGCAGACCGATGGTGTAAATCACCGTGTCGGTCTTCTGGATTTCCCGGATCGTTTTTTCAAGCGAATTGTGGCTGGCGTTGTCTTCTCCGTCGGTCACCACCAGAAGCACCCGCTTGTCCCTGCCGGCTTTCTTAAGATGATCTAGCGAGCCGATGATGGCGTCATAGAGCGCCGTGCTGCCGCGCGAATCGATTCTCTCAAGCGCTTCTTTCAGTTCCGGAACGCTGCTCGTGAAGTCTTTATCGAGGTCCAGATAAAAATCGTCGTTGAAGTTGACGACAAAAGCTTCGTCCTGTGGGTTGCTGGACTCGACGAGCGTGAGCGCGGCTTCATTCACGCGCGGCCTCTTGTCCCGCATGCTCCCGCTGTTGTCGATCACCAGCCCCATGCTGACGGGAACGTCTTCGCGCTTGAAGGTCGCCAGCTTCTGTTCGGCCTTGTCCTCGTAAACGCGGAAATTCTCTTCCTTCAGGCCGTCGACAAACTTGCCGCGATCGTCGAGCACGCTGGTGTGCAGCACCACAAGCCCGACGTCAACCTTGATGGTCGAACCCTGTTTTCCGGCATTGGGATCTTGTCCGGGAGGAAGCGGCTGCGCACTGGGAATGGGAATCTGCGCAAACGACGGCGAAACAAACAGCGCCATCGCACAGAGAATGAGGAAAAGGCGAGCGAAGGAAGAGCAGCTCAAGTGCGCAAACCTAGTGGCTGGGCGCGTAATAACCCGTCTTTGAGAAAACATTGAGCGGAGGCAGTCCCTTCGGAGCTCGCAACCTGATTTTGATTTTTCGCCAGCGTGCATCGTGGGCCTTGTTGCTCGGCCGATATCCCAGAACATATTGATTTCGCAGCTCCATGCCAATTTTTGAGGCAATGTCCGGAAGGTCTTCCAGTTTCTCGACGGAAAATACCCGCCCCCCCGTCATCTCCGTAATTTCCGACAGCAACGACGGACCGTTCAGTTCTTCCGGCGTGCGGTTGCGATATCCAAGCGCATCAAAGATGCCGATTGCATAGAGCTGGGTGTCTGCTTCCTTCACCAAGCGCTTGATATCCGATTCGTTGTAGCGACTATGATTATCTCCTCCATCGGACAGGATGAGCAAGGCGCGTTTGCCGTTGTGTGCACCCCGCATCTGGCTCAGTCCGAGATAAATCGCGTCCAGCAATGCCGTGCGGCCTTTGGCGGAGGTCAGCATCAGGCTGCTTTGCAAATCTTCAACACTGTTCGTGAAGGCGCTCGTCAGCTCCGCGCGTTCGTTGAAGCTCACCAGGAAAAATTCATCAGAGGGGTTCGCGGTCTTGAAGAATTGCACAGCCGCTTCGCGCGCTTTGCCCACTTTATTGGACATGCTCCCGCTGAAATCGAAAACCACCCCGATCGAAATCGGCACATCTTCCGCGGAAAACGTCACCACTTCCTGCTCGACGTTGTCTTCAAACACGCGAAAGTTTTCCATCTCCAGGCCGGTGACCAATCGATTGTAAGGATCGGTGACGGTAACGTTGACCAGCGCAAGGTCCACGTCCATCTTCAGTGTTCGTCCAGGCTTGAGCACTTGCCCGGGCGTGTTTTTCTTTACGTCGTCCTGCGGCTTTTTCTCGTTTTGCTTGGGATCTTCGGCCGGAGCTTGTGATTGGGGCGCAGCGAGAATGGCCGTACGGGATACGGCCAGGCAGGCAAGTAACAGCACTACAACGGAAAAAATAAAAACGCGAAACCCATTTACATCGCGTTTCACGGCACCCCCATCGTTCCGGTCACCCGAAACGGCCGCGCGGCTCGGTCTGTTTGCGATTCTACCACTCGCTCAAGCGAAGACAAGGCAAATCCAGTAGCTGAACTCATTCGGCCACTGGCATCGTTCGAGCTAGCTCAGTCCCGGCGCTCTCGTTATGTTAGGGCCGTAGCGTAACGATGGTACTGTAAGACTAAACAGGTCTGCCCATCGGTTAGAGACTGTAGAGGCTGCCCAAATATTCCCGAGTGTGGGAAACTCAATCTCATGAGCCAGTCCAACCCACACGTTGTCATCGTCATTCCCGCGCGTTACGGAGCTACGCGTCTCCCGGGCAAACCGCTCGTTTCCCTGGCAGGCCAACCCATGATCCAGCGCGTCTACGATCGCGCCAAGCTCGCCGCTCGCGCCCACCGCGTCATTGTCGCCACCGATGATGAACGCATCCTCAAAGCCGTCGAAAGCTTCGGCGGCGACGCCCGTATGACCCGCCCCGACCACCGCACCGGTACCGAGCGCGTGGCAGAAGTCGCCGCGCACGAAAAGGGCGACGTCTTCGTAAACGTACAGGGAGATGAGCCTCTGCTCGATCCAGCCGCCGTCGACGCCGCGATCGATGCCCTTCTCGAAGAGCCCGCCGCCTCCATCGCCACCGTAGCCACACCGATCAAGACGCCGGCCGACATCATGGACCCCAACGTGGTAAAAACCGTCCTCGATTTCGACAACAACGGCCTTTATTTCTCGCGCGCGCCGATTCCCTGGGTCCGCGATACCGCCAGTAAAATTCAAGTCCGCCACCTCAAGCATCTCGGCCTCTACGTCTTCCAGCGGGACGCCCTCCTAGAATATCCCACCCTGCCCCAGGGCGAACTCGAACGCATCGAACAGCTCGAGCAGCTCCGTTGGCTGGAAAATGGCTGGAAGATTCGCGTCGCTGAAGTCGAACACGACGCTGTAAGCGTGGACGTGCCAGAAGACGTTGCGCGCGTTGAAAAACTCCTACAACAAAAATAAAACCGCCCGGTGAATTTCCACCGGGCGGCGTCATGCATTCTTAGCTGACGCTCTATGGCGTTTGCGCAGTTAACACGCCGGCGCCGATTCGAGCATTACTCTTCCCGGTCATGAGCAGGATCGTGGTGGGGTTGGCAATGTAAGCGAAGTAGTTGATGGTCGTCGAAGGAGTGCCGTTAATGTTGGCGACGAATGTGCTATGCGTGCCAGTGCTGCCAGTTCCGTCACCGCCGATCGTGATGACTCCGTTCATCGCAACATCCAGGAACACTGTCTTGCTCGCGCTGCCGATCTCGTTGAAATCAACATGGCCGTTCGGGCTCGCGCTGGCGGGCGCGAACTGGCCGACGAAATCCTCCTCACTCGAGCTGACACCGCTCGAACTAAAGGCGTAGTTCGTCGCCAGGCTGCTGGAGGAAAATGGAGCGCCCGTTTGCGCCAGGAGCGTGCCGTCCGCAACTTCGTCAACGATGTTGGCATTCGTAAGACTCACGTCCTGGATAACGCCCTGCGTCGCCGAACTCAGATAGAAAACGAAGGTAAACGTATTCGAGGCGTTCTCGGAAAAGGTGAACACCCCGCGGCCGGAACCGTCACCATCCAGCGTCACAGTTCCGCTATTAAGAACGGTATTCGCCGTCGCCGGAATCGAGGTCACCACACCGTCATTGTTGTCGTCCAAAAGGATGGCCGAAAGAGCTCCCCCCGTTGCGGTCAGTCGCACGCCGCGTGTGTGAGGCAGGAAATTAGTGGTGCTGGAGCCGCCCACGACAAAAACGAAGCTGGTGTTGTTAAACGAGCTGGTTTGCGTCGGGGTGCCTGCCTGCTGCGCGGCAGCTTCGCCAATGATCGTTCCGGGGGCTGCCGCATCCAGGTCAATCCCCATCAATACAACATGCTGGTTATCAATGACGTAGTAGACGAAGTCGAGGCCGCCAATGTTTGCAGTGCCTCTTCCGGTCCCTGCGTTGTTGAGATCCGTTGCATAGCTCCCGCCCGAGATTATTCCTTTGGTAATGAGAGTACCCGCCTCGTTAACGTCCCAGAAACTGCCCACCGAAAAGCCCCCCGTGCCGTTCGGGATAAAGTCTCCGATGATGGAAACCGGGTTGCCAGTGCCGTCCGGTGCAATTCCAGAAAAATCGAAGGCATAAGTGCCGGTGCCAAGCGTTGTTGCTGATTGCAGTTGGAAGCTGCCGCTCGCCGTCTCGGTGTCAGTAGCCGTAGTGCCACCGGACATATCCACCATGTAGCCGCTGCTCGAGGAGGCCAGCGCAATGCTGTATTGCACCGTGCCGCCGGAAGTTATAAGGCTTAGAGTTCCGCGGCCATCGGAATTGACGACATAGCTGCCGCCAGTGATGTCAAACGTATTGTCCGATCCAAATTTGTGAACGTCTTCCAGCCCTCCGGACGCCTGGATGTTGCCACCGCCATCGGCGATGAATATTCCGACGCGAGAGAAGCTGCTGGTACCGAAATTTGGGTCCGCCGTTGTACCCGTCATGGAGAAAACGTACGTGCCCTTTAAGCTGGCGTTCGTGAACCCTACGGGCGGAGGAGGAGTAATCGTTGTAGAACCACCACCGCTGCAACCTGTAGCCCAGGCGAAGGCGCAAGCCGCGACTGCAAGCAAAAAAAGGCGCTTCATCGCGCACCTCTCGGAGCATGCACGCCAGGCATTTGCAGCAGCTGCCCCTTCGTGTTGCGAACGGTCACGGACTGCGATCCATTCTCAATAATCCGTGCGGCAAACGTGCTGACTTGGCCAAAATAAATCACTTCGCCCGTGACATGGACAGAGTCTCCCGCCGCAAGCGTCATGTGGTTTTGCTCGAGAAGTTTCGCGCTCCCCAGATGCACGTCGACGGGGCCATAAACAGTCTGAATGCTCACATGCGCGCCGACCGGCGGCGCGCTCGATTCCGCGGTGTACGAAATGACCTTGCCGGTAAGAGTCGTCTCACGGCTCATATCGTAAGTAGTTAGGTTGGCTTGCGGAGCCGCCGTTTGCTGCTGTGCCCCTGCAAAAGTTACGAAGAGTAGAGCGCCTGCAAATACAGCACTGCCCAAGCACATTCGCATATTCAATTTCATGACCCCTTCCACGTTCGAGAGACTCTGCAAAAATCCCTCAGGATTGCGTCGCCGCCTTCCCTCTGCGGCACTACGCAGATGTACCACTGCTTGGATGATTACAACACTGCAAACGGTTTCCATGCCTAAACATTTTGTTCAAATCGACAACACTCTTGTTCGCGGCCTGATCCGAACGCGCAGAGACTGCCCCCGCCAAAAGCAAACCCGCATCAACGACGAAAGTTTCGCGGCCCGCATAATTCTTCATCCTTTTGGCTGCGTTTCACACTTCTTTTTTAACCAGTTCCCCGATTTGATTTTCGAAGTTCCCGAAATTAATTCTTCGATTTGACACCCGCTCGCATTCCGATGATAATTATGCGTACGTCACTCCTGTGGAGGGCTGATAAGCGCGCGCACTGGGAAATCCCAAACGCGGGCTGCATGGATGGCGCCAAAATATATTTTTGTTACAGGCGGTGTTGTTTCCTCACTTGGAAAGGGAGTTGCAGCTTCCTCCATCGGTTGTCTCCTCGAAAGTCGCGGTTTCAGAGTCACCCTTCAGAAATGCGATCCGTACCTGAACGTCGATCCCGGTACGATGAGCCCATTTCAGCACGGTGAAGTCTTTGTCACCGAAGACGGCGCGGAGACCGACCTCGACCTCGGCCACTACGAGCGCTTCACCCACGCCAAGCTTTCTCGCGACAACAACTGGACCACCGGCCGCATCTACGAAACCATTCTCACCAAAGAACGCCGCGGCGATTACCTCGGCAAAACCGTCCAGGTCATTCCGCACGTCACTGACGAAATCAAAGCCACCATCAAAAAAGTTTCTGACGACGTAGACGTGGTCATCGTCGAGATCGGCGGCACCGTCGGCGACATCGAATCGCTTCCCTTCCTCGAAGCCATTCGCCAAATGCGCCTCGAACTCGGCGCCGAAAACACGCTCTTCGTCCACGTAACGCTGGTTCCCTTCATCGCCGCCGCCGGCGAACTGAAAACCAAGCCCACGCAGCACAGCGTCAAAGAGATGCTCGGCATCGGTATCCAGCCCGACATTTTGCTTTGCCGCAGCGATCGCCACATTCCCGCCGACCTAAAGAAAAAAATCGCCCTCTTCTGCAACGTGGCCGAAGCCTGCGTCATTTCCATGGAAGACGTCGACACCATTTACGCTGTCCCGGTCGAACTCAGCCGCGAAGGCCTCGATGCACAAATCCTGCGTCATATGAAGTTGGAAGACCGTCCATCCGACATGCGCCCCTGGCTCGATCTCGTCTACCGCATGCACAATCCTGCCGGCGAAATTCGAATTGCCGTCGTTGGCAAATACGTCCAGCTCGAGGACGCCTACAAAAGTCTACGCGAAGCCCTCCTCCACGGCGGCCTCGCGCACAATCAAAAAACTGTTCTCGAATGGATCGAAGCCGAAGAAATCGACTCTCCGGAGACCGCGGCAGCCCGTTTGCGCGGCTACGACGGCATCCTCGTCCCCGGCGGCTTCGGCAAGCGCGGAATCCAGGGCATGATCAACACCATTCAATTCGCCCGCGAAAGCAAAATCCCCTATTTCGGCATCTGCCTCGGCATGCAATGCGCCACTGTCGAATACGCTCGCGACGTTGCCGGCCTGAAACAAGCCGACACCACCGAGTGCGACCCGCAAGCCCCTCACCGCGTCATCTACAAGTTGCGAGAACTCCTCGGCGTCGACGAAATGGGCGGCACCATGCGCCTGGGCGCGTGGCCCTGCAAACTCGAACCCGGCTCCTTCGCCGCCAAAGCCTACGGCAAGCTCGAAATCAGCGAACGCCACCGCCATCGCTACGAATTCAATCGCGACTACGAAAAAACTCTCACCAACGCTGGCCTCCGCATCACCGGCCGCACTCCCGACGAGAATTACGTCGAAATCATCGAAGCTCCCGAACACCCCTGGTTCCTCGGCTGCCAGTTCCACCCCGAATTCAAATCCAAGCCCCTCGAGCCGCACCCGCTCTTCGCCGCCTTTATCGGCGCCGCTCTCGAACACAGAAAATCCCGCTCGCGCCAGCCAGCCGAACCGCCGCGAGCCCAAGCCGCAGCCATCGCCCCCCACGCCAACGCCTAACCCCTATCCCTGTAGGGGCGGGGCTTGCCCCGCCCGTGTTGCGGACTGCGCCCATCGCGCGCGAGTCGCGTTTCCATCCCGTATTCCGTCTCGGGACGCATCATTCACGAAGCGTCACTTTCAAACTCCCACGGGCACAATTGGAAGCCGCTCCACGCCCGACCTCACCGCGAACGATTGTCATTAAGCCGATACTCGCCGAGGAGATCAGCCAGAATCCATGCCGTTCCGGCGATCGCGAAGGTCTCGGCGGTTTCGCTCCAATTCGTGTGACTGCGGAGATCCGAAAGAAGCAACGGTACCCACACGAGTAGCCCAAAGACCACGAGCATGATTGTCAGTAGGCGACTCGCGAGAAGCGACATTTGATTTGTGAGAAGCGCCACAGCCGCGAGCGCGAAGAAAACAGTTGTCGCCACCGCCCAAAACATCTGGCCCGGCGGAAGCCACTTCGGAACAAGACTGGCGGTAGCGGAAAGATAAGACTTCTGTTCGAGCGCAAAAGAAGCAGCACAAATGCCTACAAGAATGCAGCCGATCCGACTCTGCGTTTCCGGTGACCATGCCGATGACAAGCGCGCAAGAACGATTGCGGCTCCGGCGACAAGAGAGAACTGCTCGAAGAAGTTGCCCCAGCTATTGTAGACCCGCGGTGCGGTTAGAATTCCTGGCACGCACTGTAAGGCGAAGACAAGAAAAACCGCACCAAGGACGCCTGCGCCCGCCTTCGCGGTGCGGCGGAACTGAAGCGCAGCGCCGCCGAAGATCAGGGCAACGGCGGCGGCATAGACAAGGGAACGCGGTTGATGCCAGCCGTTATAGTCGTGCCAGGCCAGCGTAATCAGGCCAAAGGCCATTGCCGCCACCCCAAACACGTGCCGCCCAAGGTTCAAAGGAATCTTTGATACGGTCATTCGTTTTCAATCCCGTGCTGCCCGATACTCGCTCCGGTTGCTTTCAACCGGGAGGCGAATGCGTTGATCCGCTGGTCCGACTAGTTGCCCATATCGGCGTCATTCTAACTCAAGCACTACCCGGATATCTCGTCGACATTCCGTATTCGTCCCGCTTCGTGGTTTCCGAGCGGCAGACTGAGTGCCAACATGCAAAAACTAATGTCGCTAGCGTCGGACAGAGCCAGGAACGAATGCTGTCTGGTAAGGCACACGCCAGATGCACTTGCAGCGTTGGTGTTGCGAGCAGCTCCACCGTCGACGAACTGCGCAGCAATCCTCGCCTTGTGCTCGTGGCGAGCAGGCTGGTGGGAAGAGTGAGCTATGTTACAAAATCGGCCCCATATCGTAACGTTGTCCTCCGAACCGACCTCCGCGGAACCCCATGGCAATTACCCCGTAGCTCAGATAGCGAATCTGCGCGACCCCGCGTGTCCCGCAGTTCAGCGTATAGAAAAGGAAATAGTTGCCATATAGCTTAATCTGGGCCAATGTTGCTCCCGGCTGAAGTGGGAGAATTACCAATGGAAGATCGGACACCCGGAAAACTTCAAGTCCGAAACACATGCCGAGGTTTTCATCTCCAACGGTTTCTCTCGAAAAGCAGAATTCCCAAGAAAGCGCCATGCTATTCGGTAAGTCCACGAAAAACTGAATCCGCTTCGGTGCCGGATTTCTACAAGGAATGATCCATGCAGCGCAAGTATCCGCGATTGTGTTTTAGTTTTGTTGTCGGCTTGCTACTGCTGTCGGCTCCAAGCCCTTCCAGCCTGCTCCGCGCGCCGCAGAATCCTTGTGATCCGAATCTCTCGCAACTGGGACAAAATCCCGAGGGATATCGACTGCGAGGAGACCGCTGCGAGGGAATTTACATCGAGCCAGTTTCCGGTAGCGCGACGCTGTTGATTGCGTCCTTCACCGCCGACTTTGAGGAGTTCGATCCTCGAGTGAATCTGAAGGTCGAATGGTCTTCCCCGGCCGAGTTGCCGATTCACTTGCGAGCCTACGGACTACGCGAGAAGCTTTACTATCAGATGGATGCAAGCATTCCCGCGGGCGCGACCACCTACCTGTGGCCGGCGGGCGTTCTCGACGCACTTCATCTTTCCAAGCGAGACATTGGCGTCGTCGGATATAGCGAGTACAAAATTGGCGGCGAGAATCGGACGCTTTATGTTCCGCTGCGGATCCGGCAGAAAGACCATACTCAAACCTCCGGATATCAGTTGGTGCTTGTGCCGGGTTCGGAACTAAAACAAGTTTTCATCAGCTTGGCGCAAGTCGGGCCCGACGGCCAGCCACATTCCTTCTTAATCAGCGATCACGAACTTGGGAAAGGGTACTATCCGGCAGAACGAGGATTCCAGGTTGATCTCCCGAGTCTCAAGACACCAGGAATTTATTACCTTGAGATTGGTGCCGCCAACAGATACGGGGGCCTTGTCACGCAACGAATGTGGTTTTACCACGCGGGCGAGCACTGAGCCCAACAGCGGGGGACAGCGATCGAATGGCTGCGGCAGAACGAAACGAACTTCGTAATCTTGTCCGTGCTAGAGCAAAAGCTCTTCGGGCAGAAGCGATTCGTTCAGGCGGTTCAATTCCTCATGAGCAGTTAGAAGAGCTTCAACGGCTCGCGAGTTTGGCAGGCATCTATGATGCTGCACAGCCCGTGCCTCCCCGGAAGCGCTGGCCACTGATCGCACTCTTCACCTTCACATTGGTGCTCGTGAGTATTCTGCTGTTTGTCCGGCGCAGGAGTACAGAGATCGAACTGGATCTCCACGTGACTGAGTTGGGCTTCGTTCTCCCCGAACGCCAATTGCTGAACGAACCTTTGGGGCTCGCGGCGTTGGGTATTTCTGGACTCAAAGAGATCCAACTTCCCCGAGGCCGCAGCTCGGAAGCGGCGACCCTGACTTCGGGGCGCGAGTTTGAGTCGGGGATAAACTTCGAGGTCGCTACCGAGAATCAGAGCCGCGGCGAAGTCGGTCTTCCTGAACTCATCTTGCCCGCCGGAACTCACTTATCTTTCAAGAAAACCGACCTTCCGGGGCAGTACCGGTGGGCGCTCCAAGGGACGGGTTTCGATTTGAGGGCAGACGTCGTTGGCCCGGTGCGAGTTGATCCGCAAGGCGGAGCCGAGCGCCAACTTACTTTTTTGAGTCCCAAGCCGGTCATCTTCGAGCCGCAATCGAACGACGTGAATCTGGAACTCACGTTCCTCGTTCTCCCACAGAAACTCTCCCCCGTGCCGCGCAATGTCCGGGACTTGTCTCTCCTGCGAATCGAAAACCGCAGAGGCCCGGATGGTCTACCCGTCCGTCGTGTGTCGACGATTCTTTCCGGCTCGATCTATTTTGAGGAGTTAAACGGGGAAGAACGCAAACTCCGGCCGGGCGAGGAAATTCGGTTTGAGCACTCGCAAGGAGAGATTGAGTCTCTAGAGCTCAAAGACGACGGCGTCGTTTTTCAATTTCGCGGCCGCGTTCTCGGAATGACGGCAGGGTCGGCTGAGTCCAGCAGGAGCCTTATGCCAACGTGGCTCGACTGGCTTAAGGCGCGACGCGGCTTATATTTGCTTTGGGGCTCGGCGGTCTATCTTTTTGGATTAATTGCCGGCGTGCTGCGTTGGCTGAAGGTGTCGGAGTGAAACGGCTTACAGGTCCAGTCGTTTCTGGTCTTTTGCTTTTGCTCTCCCCGTGTGCGATCGGAAATCCGCAGGCGCGAGATCCTCTGAGGGACGACATTAAGCGCCTGGTAGTGCGAATCGAGACAAAATTTGGTGACCGCGTAAACTATGGAACAGGGCTTGTCGTTGGCGCCGCAAACGAAGAAATCTACATCATCACCGCCAACCACGTCGTACGCGATGGGGATCGGGAAGGCCAGGACGTGCTCGTCGAATTTTATACATTGCAAGGAAAACCTATCAAAGCGACGCTTCAAAGTCAGTTCGACCCCAATCATGACCTGGCCGTGCTCACAGTACCGAATGCCAAAGCAAATGGAATCGATCCGAACACTTTTCCTTTTGACCGCGTCGGTGATCCCGCGCTACTGGCTAGAGGCGATCCGGTTTTTCTCGCCGGACACCCGAACGACGTGCGATGGAGTCTGAGCGTAACTCCGGACGGATTTGTGGAGACAGAAGGAGACTGGTTACGGTTTGAGTCGAAGTCGCTCTTCCCAGGGCATTCTGGAGGAGCGATGCTGAACTTTCGCCTTGAGATCGTGGGGATGCTCAGGAGTGACAAACAGCCGTATGGTGAGGCCCTGAGTATTACGAAAATTCTCGAGCTACTCAAAGGGTGGAACATCCCAGTCAAGCTCCGGCAGCGTTTCGTGGCAGGAAATGTTGAGACTCTGAGCGCGGGAGCAGGGCATACCTGTTACGTCAACTCCCACGGCATGGCCTTCTGCTGGGGTGGCAACTCGGACGGCGAACTTGGAAACGGGATGCTTAACGAGAGTCCGCAGCCTTCTGCCGTCCGTGGGGGATCTCTTTTTGTTTCGATCAGCGCTGGTTTCGGGCATACCTGCGCGGTCACGGCAGGCGCCACAGCCCTATGCTGGGGAGACAATGGGAGCGGCGAGCTTGGGAGCGACGTTGGTAAAGGAAGCAGGTCTCCAGTTCCGGTCTCCGGAGGACTAAATTTCGCCGCAGTGAGTGCGGGATTTAATCATAGCTGTGGACTCGCGACGAATGGTGCTGCGTACTGCTGGGGCGATAACGAGTACGGGCAGCTCGGCACGGGCAAAAAAGCCGACAGCATCGCTCCTGCTCCCGTCGCGGGAGGCCACAGTTTTAGGACTGTTCGTACGGGAACGTTATTCAGCTGCGCTATCACCACCGCTGGTGACGCTTATTGTTGGGGATTGGGCTCGCGAGGCCAGCTCGGCAATGGCTCGAAGACCAATAGTACGGTTCCGGCTCCGGTTTCCGGTGGACTTCATTTCGTTTCTCTCGCAACCGGTGACGGACACGCATGCGGCGTGACCACTCAGGGCAAAGGCTATTGTTGGGGCGACAATGAGTACGGGCAACTCGGCAACGGTACAACTACTCCGAGCCCTGTGCCTGCACCCGTGGCAGGGGGGCTGACCCTTGAAGCTCTCTCAGCTGGAAAGACGTTTAGCTGTGGCGTCACAAAGGAAGGCGCGGCGCACTGCTGGGGTTGGGGCGATGACACAGTTGTGGCAACAGAGGGGGATGCTTCCGCCAATGCACCGGCGCCGGTCTTTGGGTCTCGAGGACTCGTTTTCAAGTCGGTGACAACCGGCCAAGTGCATGCTTGTGCGTTGACCACCGTCGGGGAGGTTTACTGCTGGGGAGCGAACAAGTACGGTCAATTGGGCAATGGATCGAAGGATGACAGTGTAAGGCCCGTTGCCGTCCCAGCGCAGCCCTAGCGACAATCGGCACACTTAGCCTTGAAAGTATTCTCCCCGTTTGCAGAATCTTGAACCCAGCAAAGAAATGTGACGAGGCACTACATAGCCGCGACTGCTAACCCTGACAAGAGTTCCCTACTCGTTTCCTACTTGTTTGTTCTTCCCCGTCGCGCGGCGTGCAGGAACGGAAACTCACCGTGCCAAATTCGGTTTCATACCTTTCGCCGCTTCTTAGCGAGCGGAAAAATCGCCACCTTACCTTTCACCTAGAACGACCCCCTCGAAAACGGCGTGCTTCCCAGGTTTTCCCGGAATAATAAATTCGCTGTTAAGCAAATATTGATACAGAGAATCCAGCGCTCCAGAAGGATGCAGATTGTCTGCGCTGACCATCCCGTCTATCTCTTTCCATCTCCATCCAGCCAGTCCCGCTTTTGTTACTCTTCTTTGCACTTCTTCCGCTGCCAGCGGGTACACGCTCAGCCGTACATTCTGTGTGAAAAGCCGGGCAATTCCTTCCAGCAGGGTCCCCGCCAAGTCTTTATAACGATCCTCAAAGACACGCATGAGCACTGTAAGTCCAATAGCGAAGTGAATCCGCGATTTCGTGTAGCGATTCGCGTAGGCGCTCATCGTGTAGAGTTCCTTTGCGCGAAATATCATCACGCCAAAGCCCAACTCTTGCAGTGTTTTCACGCGCTTCACGATCTCTTTGGTGTGCATTCCCTTGTCCTCTGAGCTGCTGTCCCCGACTGACAGACAAAACATCCCGATTTCCCCTTTACTTCCCTTCCGTTCCTCCTCCGGCAGCTGCGCCAGGGTGTCTTCGATCAGGTTCGCGTGGAGTTGACCAAGGTTGTCCAATCCGCTGGGCGCCAGCACGACCGCTCGTCTGTAGAGCAATTCGTTCGGCGGCACCAGTTGGTTGTCAGCCGGGAAGACTACGCTTTCCGCGTATCCGCCGGCCACCAGGAAAGCGTGAATCTCCTCCCTGTCCCGAGATTCAAAGGAGGGGCCCTCCAATGCCAGGCAGTCGATTTCCGCGCGCTGCAGTCCTAGCTCCTCCGATAGGCCGGCGAGAAACTCCTCAGCCGACCCAAGGGAATGGTACGCCGCGTAGATCAGGTTCACGCCGAGAATGCCCACCGCCTCTTGCTGACGCAGGTTGCTGCTATCCCGGAGATTCACGTGCAAAATCACGTCATTGGCCGTGCCCCCCGGCTCTCGCATGAAACGCAGCCCCAACCATCCATGGCAGTCGTTCGTTCCCAGATAGTTCCGCGCAGAAACCGTATCTACAAACGAGAAAAACTTCGTGTCGGCCCCGCGGCTAGCATGCAACTGGCCTATTAACTGCTCCCATTCGCTTTCGAGCATAGCTTGCAGGCGCGATTTCGAGACGTAGCGCGTCCCAGCTCCGTAAAGATGGTCGCTGACTTCCTTGTCATAGGCCGATATCGTCTTCGCCACCGTCCCCGACGCGCCGCCAACGCGCAAAAACCAGCGCGCCACCTCCTGTCCCGCGCCGATTTCAGCGAACGAGCCAAAAATCCTGGTGTCAAGATTTAGGGACAGTGCCTTGTGATGTGTGTCATGTTTCTCGAAGGTGGGCATAACAGTAAAAGAACAACGAACATGCAAGATGAAGTGTTTTCGAGGGTAACCTTGATGCCCACTGTCAACACTGCCAGTGAGCCAATTCCTCGAAAAGCGACCCAAAATAGGACGGCGATAAACAGAACGTCGCCTGCAGATTGATTACGCTACCCGCCTCCCCGAATGCAGAAATCGATTAACTCATCATGATTCTGGTCTGTTGCTCGGCTAACAGGAAACTCACCCGCCATCCGGCTTCCTTTTCCCGCCCCGCCACTTATATTCGAGTGGGCCTCCACTCTGCTCGCCTTCGGCAACCTTCACTGTAAGAACTAACAGTGCAAATATCCGTGATTATCAACTAAGAGTACGGACTGTCACACGGGTTCAGAGAGGGCCGCATTCACTGAGGAGAGTCCGCCACGAAGAGTAAGAAGCATAAAGGTAGTTAGAACCTGCCATCTGTGCAAGGAGACTGACATGGCCACAGCAGCGACCGCAACATCGTCAACGCCCCAAGAGCGCGATTGGACAAAGCCACAGGCGATGGCAATCCCGAAGGAAGGATACTTCACGGTTCAGCAGGGAAGATATGGACCGCTCTATCCGCAGACGCCCGCGTGTCACGGTTTTACCTTAATCGCGAAGATCAAGCCGGGAAGAGAGGACGCGATCCGCGGTTATGGCAAGACCATCGAGAAGGCAATCGCTGATATTCCTGATGCCCTTGCGACGCTCAAGCTCCACTACCTTCGGTGGGTTCTGTTTGACATCGGGAAGGAGACTTATTTCATGTACCAGGGAATCTTTGACACAGATTTCGACAAGTACACCGAGGACGCCGTAGCCCTCTTCACAAGTTTAGGCCTGAACACGACTTTTGAAAACCTTGAGGGATTTCCGGAAGACTGGAAAACGAATGCTCCAGCGTTCGTAAAATTCGTTCGTGATCATCAATGCCCGAGCTTTTTGGAATACGGGGAGTATCCGTACGTGACAGCCGACGAGATCAAGAAGGCTCTAAAACTCAGGGCTGCTTTCACTAACATGCTCGACCTGATGCAGTAGCAGACCGCTTGTTCTACTCGTTGTTTTACTCGCTACGGAGAAGGCCGTGTCCGTCTTGCAACAATCACATCGCGTTCCACAAGATTTGACCAGACAAACCGATCAACCAGCTTCGCTCGATTTCGACGACATTCAGCATTTCCTGATGTCGCGGCCCCCGGCGCGAGCAGCCCGCTACGAGTTTCTAGCGTTTCGAAGTGGCGTAGGTGGACGAGCGTGGCTGACGGGCCTAATCGACAAGGTGGGCACCGCAAGCGCAGTCGGGTCGACTCAACTTGACTCAAGGTGGGTGACCATCGGCTTCACCTGGAGCGGTTTGCAAGCGCTCGGTGTGGCTGAAGCATCATTGGCAACCTTTCCGGAGGAGTTTCGTCAGGGCATGGCTGCCCGAGCGGACGTCCTCGGCACAACTGGCGCTAATCACCCGGATCATTGGGTTGGAGGACTAGCGAGTCCGAACGTGCATGCCATTGCCATACTCTTCGCCCGCGATGTCGCCGAACGCGAGCGGTGCCGGCAGGAGCATGCAAACTATCTGAAGCAGTGCGACGGAGTCGAACTCCTTTCCGCTCTGGATCTGGAAGCTATTCCCCCGTTTGACTACGCTCACGAGCACTTTGGCTACCGGGATCGGCTCTCACAGCCGGTCATCGAGGGAACTGGAGTAGAGCCGACGCCCGGCTCTGGCCCACCAATCAAACCAGGCGAATTTTTTCTTGGCTATCCGGACGAGGAAGGTCCTGCTGCCGGAATGCCGCAGCCGGAAATTCTTTCTCGTAACGGCAGCTATGTTGCCTATCTGAAAATGCAAGAGCACGTGGGCGCGTTTCGCGATTTCCTCCGAGCCCATGGCGAAACACCGGAACAGCGGGAGTTGATAGCTGCCAAGCTGATGGGACGATGGCGGAGCGGCGCTCCGCTTGTCCTCGCGCCGGACAAAGACGATCCAAACCTCGCCGCTGACTCTCAGCGCAATAATGATTTCAATTACGCAAATATGGACACGTACGGCTATGGTTGTCCGCTCGGTGCGCACATCCGGCGCATGAACCCGCGCGATACAGCCGTGAACATGAATCGCCGAAAGATGATCCGGCGCGGAGGGACTTACGGGCCGCCCCTGCCGGAGGGCATCCCCGATGACGGAATAGAGCGAGGCATCGCCGCATTCGTCGGCTGTGCGAGCCTCGTACGTCAATTTGAATTTGCGATGAATGTGTGGGCGAACGACCCAAACTTTCACGAGCTGGGAAACGAGCGCGATCCGATTTTCGGTACACAGGACGGCACCTTTGACATGACCATCCCAAAACGGCCCATTCGGAAAAAGATCCAAGGCCTGCCGGCTTTCACCACGATCCGAGGCGGCGCTTACTTCTTTTTGCCGGGTATAAGGGCGCTGCGATACTTGGCGTCGTTGAGTGACAGTGTTTGAACGAAAGATCGTTGGATAGTAAAGAAAGAGAGGAATTATGAGTTCCGCTCCTCAACCGCCGCGTACTTACAACCAGAACCATGCATCCCGCAAGTACACTCCGGGCAAACGGAGAGTTTCAATCTACTGGACCTGGAGTTACCCCTGGGAAGCCAACCGGAACACCATGGAATTAGACAATCGCTTCTCGACCATGACCGAGGTCCGGAGAGTCGCCTGGCCCGCGTATGAGGGAACCGAGTGGGACGAGATGCATTTCCTGCAAGGAATTGCTGGGACACTGGAACTCTTCCACCGCTCCACGCTCGCGTTTCAGAAAGTCGTAGGTGAAGTCACGGGGCATTCAGTTGCCGTATTTCAACGAATCGACCAGGCCGGGTACAAACTTCCCATTGACGAACGAATCCTCGCGGACACGGACACGTTGATGGTGTTCGGTCTCGATCACCTGGTTTCGGAGCAGGAGGCGGCCTCCGGGGAGATCGAGGCAGTCCGCGAATGGCTGAAGCGAGAAGGAACTTGCCTTCTGCTCGGGCCCCATCACGATGTGGGATTTACAGAAGATCTCAAGCAGCGCCAACTGGAATATATGCACCATGGGGATGCGCTCGTCCCTCGCCAGCAGCGCTTCGGACAATACACGCGTTCGTTGATGAAAGCACTTGGGGTGCCGGTGATGAATCAATTCGGACTTCGCCCGGCCCTCGTCAAAGGCACAGGACAAATTGCGCCGCTCACAATCAACAAAGACCTGGATAAGCTCGGCCTCCTCAATGGGGTCACCACGTTTAATTTTCATCCCCACTTGCCGCACTACGCGCTGACCACCGATGACACAAAATCCGTCCAAGTGCTAACGCGCCAACCGATTGATCTCGACCGACCGCATCCTTTCACCCAGGCGGGCAACACCGAGTTCAACTCGTTTATCTGGATGCCACCTAATACACAACGCGCAGGGCACATTCTGCTGGCGGACTCCACGATATTTACTACGCTGTTTGGCGGCGTCGAGTCGCTAGAGGCCTTTTGGAAGAACGTTGCAACGATGCCGCTGGCAAGCGGGAAACAAGCTAAGGCAACTCAGGCGGTCGCCTGATACGAGTCTCGGAGCGCACCGGCACTGCACGGAAAAGGTGAAATGGAACTCCTGACCAAGGCAGTCCCGATCAGAACAACACAGGTTCAGGACCACAGAGTGTCCCAGACCTGGAACAACGGAACAGTGGATGCTGATGAGAGCAGACATGGCGTTTCCTGTTTTTGCTGTCGCTGCCCTTGCGGCAGTTGCTGACTTTGTTGTTTTGACTCCAGTCCAAGCGCAAGTCAGAGGTGTCTATCCTGTAGGCATGAATGCCACCAACTCTGGCGTGACCCCCGAAGCAGGAATCACTTATTCAAACCTTTTTGTTTTTTTCTCACGTGATGAAGAGAAGGGCCCCGATGGAGAAATACTGGCTACCGGCCAGAACTCGATCCTGATGGATATGAACAGTTTTGTCTGGGTGAGCAAAAAGGAGATAGGTTTCCTGGGCGGAGCAGTATTCTCTGCATCAGCTACTCTCCCCATTGCCAACAACTCGCTCACTTCCGATATAAATGGTGCCATCAGCGGCGGAGGAGGTTTTGCGGATTCCTATTATCAACCATTGATTCTCGGTTGGCGCAAACAGCGCGTTGCCATTCGCGCGATTTATGGGTTCCTGGCGCCCACCGGAAGATTTAGCGCAGGTGCCAACACGAATGTCGGATCAGGTTACTGGACTTCAGTTGTTGCGAGTGGACAGACGATATATCTGGGGCCGGGCAAAGCCACTGCGTTGTCTGCCTTTGAGATGTATGAATTCCACGGCACCCAACAGGGCACGATGGTCCACCCCGGCCAGACCTTCAACCTCGACTATTCGCTAACCCAGACTTTTCCCCTTCCACGTAGCTTGCGCCTCCAGCTTGGGTTGGTCGGCTACGGCCAGTGGCAGACCACTGATAAACAGGGCTCGTCCGTTACGCCGGAACAGGCAGCCGCGCACTACAAAGTCAACGCTCTGGGCTTCGCGGCCAACGCAATTCTGCCGGAGCGGAGGGTGAGCGTAGGACTTAAGTATTTTCATGAATTCGAGTGCAGATCTACCTACCAAGGATACACACTCCAGATCTCCGCCGCGGTTACGTTCTAAACCATGGGTTGACCATGCAGGATCGTGCCAGCCCCCTGCCCGGCTGCACAGTGCGCTCGATTATCCAAATTGGTTCTAAGTCGCGGCTTCATTCATGGAGCTACGATAGACAACAGCAAGTCGACTCATAGGAATTGATCTCCGCGCTTGGCGGCGACTCTGACATATAACGGGATTACCGGAATCTCACCCACCATCCAGCGATCGGCCAATTCTCCAAATCGACCCGCGTATGCTATCTTCGATAACTCCGATGATCCCCGCTCACGACATTGCTCTCGGCTCGCTCCGCCTCGGCATCGGCAACCCGCTCTTTCTGATCGCCGGACCTTGTGTCATCGAAAACGAAACGCACGCCCGCAAAATGGCGGAAAGGGTTGCCAAAATCGCCGCCGACTGCGGCGTTCCCTACATTTTCAAAGCCTCCTACGACAAAGCCAACCGCTCCTCGGTCAACGCCTTCCGCGGCCCCGGCCTCCAAGAAGGCCTCCGCATCCTCGCCAAAATTAAATCCGATTTGAAACTCCCGATCCTGACCGACATTCACGAACCGTCTCACGCGCAGCTCGCTGCCGAAGTCTGCGACATCCTCCAAATCCCCGCATTCCTCGCACGTCAAACCGATCTGCTTCTCGCCGCCGCCAAAACCGGCTGCATCGTCAACGTCAAAAAGCCCCAATTCGCTTCCCCTTGGGACATGGCCAATGTCGTCGAAAAAATCGCCAGCACCGGCAACAAAGAAATCATCCTCACCGAGCGCGGCGCGAGCTTTGGCTACCAAAATCTTGTCGTCGACATGCGCTCATTCCCTATCCTCCAAAAGCTCGGCTATCCGGTGGTCTTCGACGTGACCCACTCTGTCCAGCTCCCCGGCGGTCAGGGCCACGCCAGCGGTGGACAGCCCGAATTCATCGAACCCCTAGCTCGGGCCGGCGTAGCCGCAGGCGTCGACGGCATCTTCCTCGAAACCCACGACAACCCCTCCGAAGCCCTCTCCGACGGTCCCAACGCTCTTCCCCTCTCCCAACTCGCCGCCCTCCTAAAACGCCTAAAAGAGCTCTCCGCAGTAGTCCGCCGGTGGAGCGTCCAATGACCTCCAGCCACCACCCACGCCGCAACTCGCTCCGTAGGGGCACGGCACGCCGTGCCCGTCTTCTCCACTACGCCCACCCCCACAGCGAACCTAACCCCTTTAAACGCAACACCTACAAAAAAGCCAGGGGGCCTCTTCGACGCCCGTCGCGCCTCGCCGTCCTTTGTGGGGGCGCAATTCATTTCGCCCTCTTCACCCAGGCTTCCAATCCAACCGCATGCAGCAGACGTCTCCCGCCCGCGCCGCGATTCCACCCCCACAACAAACCTAACCTCTTTAAACGCAACACTTACGAAAACAAGCGGGGTGCGTGTTGAGTCTTGACACCGCCCGCCGTGTCCTCAGAATCGAAGCTCAAGCCATCCTGGACGTCTTCGCTCGCCTTGACGCCACCTTCGAGAAAGCTGTCGAGGTCCTCTTCGCCTGCAAAGGCCGCGTCGTCGTCACCGGCATGGGAAAATCCGGCCTCGTAGGCCGCAAAATCTCCGCAACCCTCTCCAGCACCGGCACCCCCTCCTTTTTCCTCCACCCCGCCGACGCCCTCCACGGCGATCTCGGCATGCTAGCCCGCGGCGATTCCGTCTTGGCCGTTTCCTACGGCGGCGAAACCGAAGAAATTATCCAGTTGCTCGAAGCGCTCAAGCGCCTGGAAGCTCCGCTCGTCACGCTCACGGGAAAAATTGGTTCGACTCTCGCCGCTGCTAGTGACGTCGCGATAGACGTCAGTGTGCGCGAAGAAGCCTGCTCCCTGAATCTCGCGCCCACGGCGAGTACCACGGTCGCCATGGCCGTTGGTGATGCGTTAGCCGTGTCTCTTCTCGAGCGCCGCGGCTTCCAAATCCAAGATTTCGCCAACCTGCACCCCGCCGGACGGCTGGGCACAAAACTTCTTCGCGTCGAGCACATGATGCATTCAGGCGATGTGCTCCCACATGTCGCGACCGACACGCCCATGCCGGAAGTCATTCACGAAATGAGCAGAAAGGGTCTGGGCATGACCACAGTCCTCGAACCCGACGGGAGCTTGGCAGGCATCGTGACGGACGGCGATCTGCGCCGCCTAATGGAAAAACACCGAGGCGCAACGCTGGAAATGACGGCGGGAGCGGCCATGACGCGCAATCCGCAAACCATCGGTCCGCACGTCCTGGCCAGCGAAGCTCTCAATCAGATGGAAAAGAGAAAAATCACCAGCGTGGTCGTTGTCGACGAATCAAAAAAAGTCCTCGGTGTCGTCCACCTTCACGATCTCTGGACTCTGCAACTGGTTTAATTATTTCTTGAGGCGCACGGTTAGTTTCCGCGCGCCATATTCATCAGGACTTGAGTCTGCGGAATTGTCTGCACCAGTTTTTCGCCGTCCCTATTTCATGAATTCCCGCACAAGCTCGGCAATCAGATCCGCCGCCGTATCCAGCGCGAAATGCCCGCCGTCAACGATGTGCACTTCGGCCTTCGGCACATCGCGTCGATAAGACTCCGGCTCCGAGGGATCGAATGACGCTTCATATTTCCCCCAGATCACCAACAGCCGCGGCTGCTTTTCTCGCATCCACCTCTGCCACTTTGGATAGTTCTCGACGTTCGTGCGGTAGTCGTAGAAGAGGTCGCTTTGAATTTCGGCTTGGCCGGACTGGTTGAGAAAGTAATACTCATCGGTCCAAAGATCCGGGTCATGCCGTTCCACGTCAGGATCGTCCCCCACATGGCGAGCGCGTGCGGCCGTGAGCGACAAGAGGTTTGCGCGCAACGCGGTTTCATTGGTCGCGCGGTCCGCCCAAAACGCCCGCCGCGTCTTCCAGTTCGCTCCCAAACCCTCATTGTGTGCCACGGCGTCCTGCACGATAAGCGCTTCGATCCGCTCTGGATGAGCTAAGGCCATGCGAAAACCTACCGGGCCGCCGTAGTCCTGCATATAAAGTGTGTAGCGTGAGAGCCCGAGCGCTTCTGTAAAGTGATTCATGATCTCGGCGATGTGATCGAACGTATACGCGAATTTTTTCGAGTCCGGCCAGTCGCTATGCCCGAAGCCCGGATAATCCGGCGCGATGAGGTGATAGCGATCGGAAAGGCGCACGAAGAGAGGCTCGAACATCCGCGATGACGAGGGAAGCCCGTGCAGCAGCAAGAGCGTGGGTTTATCTTTCGACCCGGCCTCTCTATAGAAAATCGAGAGTCCATCGATCTGCGTCGTGCGATAAGAAACCGATTGTGCCATTGCGCGATCCTTTCCCTGGGCTTGGACCAGAAATGGAAGTAATGCGAGCATCGCAGAAACCGCGAACGTCATGCGGCAATCTTTCAAGGATCCGATCGTACGTGGCAAGCCGAAAGGACGCATAGTTTACCTCCACTTGCGCAAATTCGTACACGAGTACTCACTGTGTTCGTCGATCGTCGCGGTGCTTGTGCTTGCAAGTTATCGAGCGAAAGCGTTGTCCGCGATCTTTACATCGTCAGAACGACGCGGAACTGCGCGTTGCCGCTCATCATGCGCGCGTAAGCTTCGGCCGCTTTTTCGAGCGGGTACGTTTCAATCATCGGACGCACGCCGCTTAGCTCGGCAAAGCGCAACGTGTCCTCGGCATCCGCGGGAGTTCCCGAGGCCCAGCCTTGAATCGCTCGGCTTCCATTGATCAGCTGCACCGGCGAAACTTCAATGGGTTCAAAAGCCGCGCCGATCACCACGAGCTTGCCGTTCGGCCCAAGGCCGTTAAATAGTTCGGACATGGCTTTGGAGCTTGGAGCGGTGGCCAGAATCACCTGCGCGCCGCCCATCTTTAGCAAAACCTCTGCCGCGTTGGTCGTTTTGCTATCGATGTAGATGTTCGCTCCCAGCTTTTTTGCAAGCGCCGCGTTTTCCGGGCCACGGCCGATGGCCGCGACTTTGTACCCAAACTTGCTCGCAAATTGAACCCCGAGGTGCCCCAGACCGCCTATGCCCTGCACGGCAACCAGATCGCCAGGCATGGCGCCACTGTGCCGCAACGCGTTGTAGGTCGTTATACCGGCGCAGAGCAGAGGAGCCGCGTCGATATCGCTAAGACTTTCTGGAATCGCCGTAAGTGCCTCCACGGGAGCCACCATGTATTGCTGGTATCCACCGTCATAGCTGATGCCTGCGATTTTCATGTTCTGGCAATTCCCGAAGTCCCCGCGACGGCACTGGAGACAAGTGCCGTCATGACCGCCATGCCAGCCGACGCCAGCCCGCTGGCCTTTCGTCCAACCAGATACACCTTCGCCGAGTTCCTCGATAACGCCCGCGACTTCATGCCCTGGAACGCGTGGGAACTGGATACCGGGCCACAAACCTTCCTTCGTGAGGACGTCACTGTGGCACACTCCGCAAGCCAGCACCTTGATGAGCACATGCCCCGCACCCGGCTTGGGTATTTCGCGCTCGACTACCTCAAAATCCCCTCCCGCCTTGGGGACCTGCGCTGCCTTCATTGGTGCAACTGCGACCCTAGTCGTGGCCATAAAACCTCCTAAGAAATTCAGTGATTGTCAGTACCCAAGAAGAAGTGGGATAAACTCATGATTAGAACCGTCCAAATCTTTTGCATATCTTCTCGAACACTATCTTAATCACACGGATGAGTGGCGGTTCGTCACCGCGGCGACTCCCAATCGCCCCTAACCGACTTTGATGCGTTGTCCAGACGGGCGATACATTGTTTGTTGATGAAAGAATTGGCAGTCCACCTTGATCGTGCAGGGTGCCTCCGAATGGAGAGCTAGGAGCATGTCCATTCGATACAAATCGAACGCATAGCGGTGCTCACTCGTACGTCTGCCGGCCGAAGGCGCAACCGCCGGATGCGCAAATCCTCTTCTGATACAATCCTGACTCCTATTTGGCCCTGGAGGATTCCTTGCCCCGTCTCCCAAAGATCTCTGCCTCGCTCAAAAGGCGCGCCGCACAAATTCAAGTCCTCATCATGGACGTCGACGGCACTATGACCGACGGGTCCGTGATCCTTTTGTCGCAACCCGACGGCACGGCCCTCGAAATAAAGAAGTTCGACGCGCACGACGGCCAGGGCTTGACCCTCGCTCATACAGCAGGCATTCGCACCGGAGTTATCACCGGCCGTGAGAGCCCCGCCCTGGTGCGCCGCGCCAACGAAATGAAAATGGAGTTCATCTACCAAAAGCAGCCCACCAAGATTCCTGCATTTGAGGAAATCCTGAAAAAGGCAGGCGTGCCGGAGTCAGCCGTTGCTTACGTCGGCGACGACCTCCCGGATTTGCCAGTGATGCGCCGTGTGGGCCTTGCCGTCGCTGTCGGCGACGCTGTGCTTGAAGTGAAGCTGGCGGCGCACTACGTCACGAAAGCCGTGGCCGGGAAAGGCGCGATCCGCGAAGCCGTCGAGCTCATACTCAAATCCAAAGGCGTCTGGGACGAAATGATTGAGAAGGCACGAGCCTAGCGGGCGTCGCGCTTGAATCTCAACGAATACCATTGTATGGTCCAGCCTCTATCCGGAGGCATGCATGGCCCAGCCCGCGCGTTCCCGCGTTCAGGTGCTTACGTATCTCGTCATCGTACTCGCGTTCAGCTCATTTTTTTATTTTCTCGTTCTTCACTCTGGCAGCCTGAGATACGGCCGCGGCATGTACGTTCTCGGTCTGATGTGGTGCCCTGCCTTAGCGGGCATGCTCACTCTGCGCTTGAATGGCCGCAGTATCTCTGAACTTGGCTGGAAGTGGGGCGAAACCAAATATCAGCTCCGTAGCTGGTATATTCCTCTGCTGTACGCCTCGATCGCCTACGCCATTGTGTGGATCTTCAAATTCGGCGCGTTCGGCAATCCCGACTATTACAATTCCCTGATCAAGTCGATGCATCAGGGCGGACCACCCTGGGTTTCCATCATCCTGGGAATCGCGCTGATAGGTACTTACGGTCTGATTGGCAGCGTTTCCAGCGCCCTCGGCGAAGAGATCGGCTGGCGCGGATTCCTGGTTCCCGAACTCTCGAAGACGACGTCGTTCACGGCGACAGCGCTCATCAGCGGAATCGTCTGGTCGCTCTGGCACTATCCCATCCTGATTTTTGGCGACTACAACGCCGGCACTCCCACGTGGTACGGCCTCACGTGCTTCACAGTGATGGTCGTTTCCATTAGCTTCATCTTTGCGTGGATGCGCCTGAAATCCGGCAGCCTTTGGACGGGGGCGATCCTCCATGCCAGCCACAACCTTTATATTCAGGGGATTTTCACTCCCATAACCCGTGACACTGGGAAGACCAAGTGGTTCATCGACGAATTCGGCTGCGTCCTTCCCCTGGTCGCCATCGCTTTCGCGATTTACTTCTGGACCAAGCGCCGCGAGTTGCCGACTGCGTAGAAAGAGGTCACGGCGTGCCGTGCCCCTACGGCCAAAAAGCAACGTCCAGCGACTTACTCTTTTTGCTCACAGCCACTTTCCAGCGATAATAGCTTGTAGCAATCTACCACGCTCTTAACGAAGGATGTGCCCTGATGCTTCACGCCTGGCATGATGTGTCACCAGGAAACGAACTGCCCCGTGATTTTCAAGCGGTGATCGAAATTCCGCTCGGCTCCAATGTGAAGTACGAGTTGGATAAACCAAGCGGCTTGCTGAAAGTGGATCGCATCATCCACTCGGCCGTCTTTTATCCGGCGAACTACGGATTCATTCCGCAGACATACGCCGAGGACAATGATCCTCTCGACGTACTGGTTCTGTGCCAGGAGCCTGTGCAGCCGCTCGCGCTCATCAAGGCGCGCGCCATTGGACTGATGTCCATGATCGATTCCGGCGCCAGCGACGACAAGATCATCGCCGTGGCGACCGGCGATCCTGAATTCAGCAGCTATCTCGAGGCGCGTGACCTTCCGCCACACCGTTTGCTCGTTCTGCGGCGTTTCTTTCAGGATTACAAGCTGCTTGAGGGGAAAAAGGTCGAAGTCGAAGAGATCCGTCCCGCTTATGCAGCGCTCACCGTTATCGAGCGCTCCTTGGCCCGTTACAAGGCCGAACGCGAACACCTGCTCGCGAAAGATGCGCGCAAGTAGCGGCTAAGATTCGTCGCTAGTGTAAAAATGCTATTCGTCCGTATGCAGTTGGGTGCTACGGTTCTGCACAATGATGTGTGGCCGCAACCCTGATTTAAAGATTGAACTTCTCGTTCGCGGGAGATTCGGCGTGCGCGAATCTTTGATTGGCCGGAACAACTAACAATGACTCTCTTCTGGAAATGGACGATCGCGGTTGTTCTCGTTGTGCTGCTGGGCGCGTTTCTCGCGCTCTGCAAGATGGCCGGCAGCCCCAAGGATGTTTACGGCATGGTGCGCTACGCCCTGCCACATATGCATCGCGGAAACCTCAAGGTCGGTGACGACGCTCCCGACGCCCGGTTGCTGGGTCTGGATGGTACTGATCATTTTCACATTCGCGAACGAACTGGAAACCGTCCTCTCGTCGTTATCTTCGGCAGCTACACTTGACCACCCTTTCGCCGCCACGTCGGGGACGTGGTGCAGATTTACAACGATTATAAAGACCACGCCGATTTCCTAACCGTATACCTCCGCGAAGCGCATCCGACCGATGAGTGGCAAATGAAGTCCAACGTGAAGGATGACGTGTGCTACGCCCAGCCAACAAATCTCGCGCAGCGCGTGGCCATCGCCAACGATTTCATCAAGCGATTCAACTACCCTATCGCGTTCGGCATCGATGACATCGACAACGCGGCCGAAGCTGCCTACTCCGCCTGGCCGGAGCGCCTCTACGTTATCGATGAATCCGGCCGCATTGCTTATCGCGGCGGTATGGGCCCCTTTCACTACGACCCTCAAGAAGTACGCGCCTGGCTCGCCTCACGCTACGGCGCCGTGAAGCACGACCCGCCAGCGCCTGCTTCAACTCCACCGGTCGCTTCGCTGAATTCGCCGAAATAATTGCTCAAGGCGAGGAATCGGCACTTGTCCAAAACTCAAGCAAAAACCGTGGGACTGGCCCGGGCACTTTCGAAAATGGGCGTCTGCTCCAGAGCGAAAGCTGCTCAGTTGATTCGGGGTGGAAAAGTTCGCGTGAATGGAGGGGTGCGGCGCGATCCGGAGACGCCGGTCCGGCTTGGCAGGGATCGCATCGAAATTGACGGCGAGTCCGTCTCTGCTGCCAAGAAAATATATCTTGCGCTGAACAAGCCTCGCGGGATTGTTACTACCACTTCAGATGAAAAAGGACGCGAGACTGTGTACTCGCTTCTTGGCCCGGAACTTCCTTGGGTGGCTCCTGTTGGGCGGCTCGACAAGGCGAGCGAGGGCTTGCTGCTGCTTACCAACGATTCAGAGTGGGGTGCTCACATCACGGCACCGGAAACACATTTGACCAAAACCTATCACGTACAAATTGGACAAATCGCGGACGAGGCGCTGCTCGAAACGCTCAAGAATGGCGTTCGAACGAAAGAAGGAGACACGCTTCGCGCGAAGGCCGCTTCCCTGCTCCGCCAAGGGGAGCGCAATTCGTGGGTTGAGATTATTCTAGATGAAGGAAAGAATCGGCACATCCGGCGGATGCTGGAGGCGCTGGGCGTTGAAGTTCTACGACTGATTCGCGTAGCGATCGGCCCGCTAGCGTTGGGAGACCTGGCCAAAGGCGGCGTCCGCCCGCTGACGGCAGAAGAACGACAGATGCTCGATCGCTCCATGAAACAAAACACGAAAATATGATGGCTTATGACGGCGCGATAGCAGGGCCGGATTTCCGAGCCTGAGTGGTGCGTTCGCCGTCGCCACGTTCTGCGAAGTCGCCGCGCCCGGCACGGATCAGTTCCGCTTGCGCTTACTTCTTTTTTGGTGCTTCAGGCTTCGGCTCAACCGCCGGTTTCAAATCCTGCGCAGCTAATTGTAGGCCGCTGATGACCGCCGGATCCAATTGATATAGCGCGGGTTCGCCGTCACGCTTGGCAACATAGTGGTCGCCATCTTTCGCGATGGAAACTTTTTCTATGGTCTTACCGCCGTTGGACCCCGCCGTCAGTTCGACCGCAACCGTGCCAAAACCGGAGTCGACAAATTTGCTTGCAGACAAATCACGGACTTTCTCTACGAATGACTCCGCGCCAATGGCGTCGACTTTCTTGCCGTCCCCGGAAAACCAATCCGAGCCACCTTTGGTCAGAAAATAGGTTTTGGCTCCGTCGTGGAGTTCGATCTTATCTGGATCAGTGAAACCCAAATCGAAGAGCTTCTTGTTGCGAAAATCGTCGACCGTTTTGTCGAGCGCTGTTCCCAAATCGTTTCCGACCTTGTATACGCCTTCGACTGCGCTCGATTTCGCATAGTAATCGTCCTTATTTTTCCGGACTTGCAGCTCTTCCGTTCCGGACGCATCGGTCACTTTGGCTGTGGCCATCGCGGTTCCCGAATTAAACGCCACCGCTGCCTTTTTCTGGTCGTCATCGGAAACGTTCAAGTCCATTTTCGCGTCGCCGAGCTTGCGGATCAGATCCTCTACCTTGGAATCGTCGGCACGGAATGGCTTAGGCTTCACTATTTGCCATTGATCTTTGTTGCGGCCGAACTCGATGTCCTGTTTTCTTGCGGTCAGTTCGACGCGGCTGAGTTTGTCTTGCTCGAAGATCAGCAAGCGCTTGTCGCGGAGATCTTTCGCGCTCTTGTCGAGGCTGGTCTTGGCATAGTTCGCGAGCGTGAACACGCGCGGATCGCCGGCGAGCGCAACGTATACTCCATTCTTTGCGGGCGTGTCGTCACCGATCAGCAATTTTTGCGACTTATTGTCTTTTTCGGTGACGGTCAATTCGTCGGCAGGTTGCGCCAGACCATAGTCCGCCAAGTTGCCGGCCTTCTCTTCGATCAGCCGCTCGGAGCTTAGCGAGGACAACGTGGAAAGCATACTCGACACTTCATTTTGATCCGCGCGCAGCGGCTTCGCACCGACAAGCTGCCATTTGCCGGCGTCATCCTTCGCAAGCTCTACGGCGTCTCCGCTTTTTTTCTTGATGTCGACTTTCGTGATGTTGTCTTGCGAGAGCGTGAGAATTTTTGGGGGCGTATCCGCGGATACTTTTACCGCGTTCTCCACGGGCTTGCGGTGATTGGACCAATACAGAACCCCAGAAAGCGCCGCCAAAACAATCGCGGCAACCAGCAAACTATTCATTTTCATTGGAATTGCCCCAGCATTGTGTGAACTACTCTTCGCCGATCTGGCGGCTGCTCACCTTCTGCGCCACCAGACCGATATTCCCGTGCCAATGACGATGAGCGGGATCAAAAGCAAGCTGGTGATCCCTACCCATCGTACTTGAGCCTTCGTCATCGTGAGCTTGCGGTCTTCGGGCTCTTTCGGGCGGATGGAAATGAGATCCTCATCCGACGACAGCCAGTTCATCGTGTTCAACGCCAGGTCACGATTGCCGTTGAAAGCCAGAAAGTTGTTGGCGACCCATTGCGAGCTGCCTACGACTACAAACCTGCCCTGCGAATTATCCTTGCCCGTCTTGTACGTCCCAGCGGCGGCGATAGTCAGCGGGCCCTTTTTGTTTTTCGGGTCGCTGGGATCGATTCTGTCCGAATCCAATTTCGTCGTGGAAAGGCTGCTTTCGGAGCTGTCAAACAATTTGTCAACTGAAGTTTTGTCGCCGCTTTTGGTGTCCAGAGAGCGCGACATAGGGAATCCCGTGGCCGTGCCTTTCATTTCATTGACGATCGCGTGGGATTCGTAGTGAGTGACCAGCGGCACTTGCGGGCCCAGGCCAACCATCTGTCCCACGGGGTTAAAATCGAGAATCAAGTCTTTGTTCGGCGTGACGCCCCAGCTTGCCAGCGTGCTCGTGAGCGCATCGTTGTCGCCAACCTCTTCGCGGCCAACCTTTAGTGGAGGATCGAGAAGAAACAGCGCGCGTCCGCCGTCTTCCACATATTTTTTCAGCGCATCCACCTCTGGCTGAAGATAATCGCCGCGCGGCCCTCCCACCACGACCACCGTGCAGTCGCTCGGGACTTCGGCCTTTTGCAGGAGATCGATCGACTTTCCCTGGTAATCGTCTTTGGCGATCAACTCCTTCAACCGCGAAAACCCCGTGCGGCCCGAATCATCGATCTGATGCTCGCCGCTTCCGGTTACAAAGCAAATGGTCCGCGTCGTGTTCTTTAGATCCCGGATGAGTGCGCCGGTAATGTCTTCTTCGCTGATACTTTTTGCTTCATTCTTGTTCGCGCCAATTTGCACGATGGCGGTGTTCAAATTCTTGAATCCCGCCTGCGTCGCCACGAGAGGCTTTTTGTCCGGGTCCACGTACACGACATGAAGCTTGGGGGAAAGATTCGCATACATATCGAGCTTGTCTTTGGCCTGGCTGAACTGCGAGTCCTGGGCGAAGTAGGTGATCGTGGCGTCCTGCTTCAGGCCTTTGACCACCTTGATGGTTTGCTCGGAGAGGCTATATTTCTTATTGGCTGTCGCGTCGTAGGATTTGTCGTAGCGGTCGGCGAGCACGTTCGCAACCGTAACGACCGCGAGCGCCACCAGGATGTACACGGTGGCGTAAGCGACGTATTTCGTCTGTCTGGCTTTCAACAACTCGGTATTCAATTACGACCTCCAGCGCAGCGATTCCATCGAGCGCGCCGTAAGAAAAAGTCCAACAAAAATAACGGTGAGATAATAAATGGCGTCCTTCGAGTCCAGCGTCCCCCGGGTGAACGATTCCATGTGTGTGGAAACCGAGAGGTACGTAACCACTCGCGCCCAGGTGTCGCTGTTATATTCGCCGACCCATCCGCATACGAAGATCAGCAGGCATGCGCCGAACGTAGCGGCTCCAGCGATGATTTGATTCTTGGTAAGCGTCGAAATAAAAGTGCCAATCGCCAAAAGAGCGGCGCCCTGCAAAAGCAGTCCCAGGTAGCTGACCAGGATTGGTTTCCAATCCGGATGGCTGTAAAAGAAAAGAAACGCGATGTTGATTACGCTCAAGAAAAGCAGGCAGCAGTACATCGTAGTGGCAGCGAGCCACTTGCCTAGGATCACTTCGCCGTCGCTGATGGGCGAGGTCGTTAGCAATTCGATTGTGCCGGTGCGCTTTTCTTCGGCAAAGAGGCGCATGGTGATCAATGGGATGATAAACAGGCCGGTAACGGGAATGTTGCCGAAGAGGCGGCGGGTGATTTCTTCCGGCATGTTCATCGGCATCATTTCGCCGCGCATCTGGGACTCCATGCTGAACTGCAGAAACACCCGCAAGAGGCTCCAGAAGAAGAAGCCGAAAATCAGCGCGCACATCAGGAGCAGAATGTACGCGATTGGCGAAACAAAGTAACTGCGCATTTCCTTGCGCCAGATGAGCCAGACGTTTCTCATTTGCTTGCTCCAGTGGCCACGACTTCCACTTTCGAAGCATCGTCTTGAGTTCCTGTTAGCTCGAGGAATATCTCCTCTAGGCTGACCGCTGCGGAACGCAGTTCGTTCAGGTCCCAGCCTGCCTCAACGATGGCCCGGGCAAGATCGCCGCGAACAAAGTGGTCTTTTTGGGTTTCGATTTCGAAGCTCGAGTAAGCCGCCTGCTTATCTTTGAGCACAATGCGGTTAACTCCGGAAACTTTTCCGAGCCGCGCTTGGACTGCGGCCGGGTCGAGCGCGCCATTGCGCCCGGCGACTTCCACGAGGACCGACTCGGCGCCGCGCGAGCGGCTTTGAAGATTGTCGACGGTATCTGTCGCCACCAGCTTGCCTTTGCTGATGATAATGACCTGCTGACAGATCTGCTCGACCTCAGAAAGGATGTGGGTGCTCAAAATAATGGTGTGATCGCCGGCGAGGCTTTTGATCAGGTCGCGAGTCTCGTTGATTTGCTTCGGATCGAGACCGGACGTGGGCTCGTCGAGAATAAGCACATCGGGATTGTGAATGATAGCCTGAGCGAGCCCCACGCGCTGGCGGTAGCCTTTCGAGAGCTTGCCAAGCTGCTTGTTGCGCACGTCGGCAATCGCACAGCGTTCGCTGACGTAATCAACCCTCTGCTTTAGTTCAGTGCCGCGCAGTCCTTTGAGGCTCCCGACGAAAGAGAGGTATTCGCCGGTCATCATTTCGGGATAGAGCGGCGGCGTTTCCGGCAAATAGCCGATGCGCTTTTTTACTTCCATGGGCTCTTCAAGCACGTCAAAACCGGCGACGATGGCGCTGCCCGCGGTGGGCGGAAGGAAGCACGTCAGCATGCGCATGGTCGTGGTTTTGCCGGCGCCGTTGGGCCCGAGGAAGCCGACGATCTGGCCCTTCTGGATCTCGAAGGAGATGTGGTCGACAGCCGTGTTGCGCGCGTACCTCTTCGTAAGCTCTTTAACTGTGATCATGTATTTTTGTTTCTTGCCGCGAGATGCACAACGTTTCGAACCGCCCCAAGAAGTCTCGAATATTCAATCGTGAAGCCTCATGTTATGAACTCGGACGGGCTCGTGTCAACCCTTCCTTCGAAAAAATAATAGACGATAAGGTGCCCCTGGTGACGCGCTGCGTGCTTACTCAAACTGCCTTCGAAAATCGGCAAACTGCGCCTTGAGATCGGCAACCTCTCTTTGCAAGCCTGAGATTTCAGCTTCCAGTTGGGCGATCCGCTCGTTTTCCCCAAAGATTCTGGACGGCACGGCTTCTCTGACCGGGGGCATTTCGCGGATTTCCACATCGCCAGATAATAGATGCACATAGCGGGCCTCTTTGTTGCCCGCTTGCCGTGGCAGCACTTTCACGAGCGCCGGCTCGCGCTCCATCAAATGCTTCAACGTTGAATGCACCACGCTCAAATCTTCAAACGGGTGCATGCGTTCGGCGCGACTGCGCAGTTCTCCGGGAGTCTGCGGCCCGCGCAACATCAACTCGCAGATAATCGCGGTCTCTGGCCGCGTAAAATTGAAAGTATCCGCGAGGCGATGCTCGTATTTCGGCACGCGGCTATCGCCACTGGCGGACCTGGCAAGCATCTGGTCTCCTAGCGTGCGCAAAGCACGGCGGACAGTGTCTTCATCCACATTCATCATCGGATCGCGATTGGATTTCTGGTTGCATGCATGGACCAACGCGTTTAGCGAAAGCGGATAGTACTCCGGCGTAGTGATTTCCTTTTCCACCAGACAGCCCAACACACGCGCCTCAACATCGCTCAAAAGGATGTTCACGGAATAAAATCATACCGAAACGCGGACAAGTTCCCAAATCGGGCGGGGCGCACTCCGCCCGACAATTTTGATGTACCATCCTCCCTTCCCTGGGGCCCCGAAGCTTCGAACCTCGCGGCAAAACGACGGGGATGAGGAGAGAGTGCGATGAAGAGCTGGTACGTGAGGTTTTTTGTGTTTGCCTTGCTGATGGCGCTGAGCGCGACTTTTTCTGCGATGGTTTCCGGTCAGGATGAGGGCGACGCGTGGGGCAAGAAAAAATCTTCATGGCTTCTGCTCACTCCGGCAGATCGCACGCAGGTTCAGGATTTCTCCGAGGCATATAAGGACTACCTGAACATCGCAAGGTCGGCGAAGGGCTCGACGCGCGAAGTGATTCGGCGCGCGCGCGCCGCGGGGTTCACGGAATTCAGCAAACCCGATCAAGTGAAGCCCGGAGCGCGGCTGATCATTCCGAATCGCGACCGAAGCTTGATTCTTGCCGTGATTGGCTCCGATCCTATCGTGGACGGTTCCCGCGTTGTTGGCACGCATCAAGACAGCCCACATATCGAATTGAAACCGCGTCCGATCTATCCGGCCGGAGGCTTCGCGCTTTTTAAAACAAAATATTATGGAGGCATCAAGAAATATCAGTGGTCGAACCTTCCGCTCGCGTTGATTGGCCGCATAGACACGAGCGACGGACGCACGGTCGAGGTATCCATCGGCCTGAGTCCCGGGGAGCCCGTTTTTGTGATTCCTGACGACGCCCCGCACTCGGACGTGGACTTGCGGACGCGTACGTACACGAATGTCTTGCAAGGGGAAGAGCTCGATCCCGTTATGGGCAGCATCCCCGGAGAGAAAGAATCCGTTGCGGTGGAAGTGACGCAGCTTTTGACGTCTACTTACAAAATTAAGGAAGAGGACCTGGTGAGCGCGGAGCTTTCGCTAGTCCCTGCCACGCATCCCGCCGATGTTGGTTTTGACCGCGGATTGATCGGCTCGTATGGGCAGGACGACCGTGTTTCTTCGTATTGCGCTGCGCGCGCCATCATCGATATGAAAGGGACTCCGAAATTCACAGCGCTCGCGTATCTTTCGAACTTTGAAGAAGTCGGCTCGGTGAATAACACCGGCGCTGGCTCGGAATTCTTGAACACGACGTTCGCGCGGCTCATTGGTGCGCAGCGTGGGTCAGGCTACAACGATTTGGATTTGCGGCGCGCGTTGCACAATTCGCAGGTCATTTCCGCCGACGCCACGGACAGTTTGAATCCCATCTTCCCTTCTAGTTCGGAGCCCACGAACGCGGCGCGGCTTGGCTACGGCGTAGCTATCAAGCTGTATGGAGAAGGGTTTGATCCTCCTTCCGAATTTACGGCCAAAATACGCGCGCTGCTGGACCGCAACGGTATACCGTGGCAAACGCACATGTATAAGGTGGATGTCGGAGGCGGCGGTACGATCGGCGGATTCATGTCTCGAGAAGACATGGAAGTGATTGATTTTGGCGTGCCGCTGCTCTCGATGCATTCTCCGTATGAGATGTCCTCGAAAGTGGATGTGTGGAATTTTTATCGGACCATGAGCGTGTTCTACACACAGCCATAGCGAAAGACTCCTAGGGAAAACTTGGATGATCCTCTTCTCGACAGGTCCTACGCGATGAACGCAAATCTTGCTAAAGCTACTGCGGTAGGAGCACTTGGCGGGCTACTTTTCGGCTTCGATACCGCCGTCATCTCTGGCACCACGCATTCGCTGACGATTGCGTATGGATTATCGCCGAAGGCTTTGGGCATCACGGTGGCCATGGCGCTTATCGGCACCATTATTGGTGCAATGACCGCTGGCATTCCCGGACAAAAATGGGGCGGCCGCGAAACGTTGCGCCTACTGGCTGTTTTTTATGTGCTCTCAGCCCTGGGTTGCGCCTTCGCGTGGAACTGGCATGCGCTTCTCGTGGCTCGCTTTATCGGAGGCCTGGGGATTGGCGGTTCCTCCGTGCTCGGCCCGGTCTATATCGCGGAACTGGCGCCGGCAAAAACGCGCGGACGGCTTGTCGGCACGTTCCAAATAAATATCGTGATCGGTATTCTGCTCGCTTATCTCTCCAACTACCTTATCGGCCGCTTGGGACTTGGCGCCGCGGAATGGCGCTGGCAGCTGGGCATTGCTGCGGTTCCAGCGTTTTTATTCCTTGTGCTGCTCTTTGGCATTCCGCCGAGTTCGCGGTGGCTGGTGACACAAAAAAGGGTGGAAGAAGCGCGTTCCGTGCTGCAAATGATGGGAGCGGAAAATCCCGACGGCGAGCTGAAAGAAATCGTCGATTCGATTCATCTCGAGCGCTTGCAGACTTCCGAGCCACTCTTCTCCTGGAAATACCGCTTCCCTCTTTTTCTTGCCATTACCATTGGCATGTTTAACCAGCTTTCTGGCATTAACGCCATTCTTTATTACCTAAACGACATTTTCGCCGCCGCAGGTTACAGCAAAATGTCCGGCGATCTGCAGGCCGTCGCTGTCGGCGGCATGAATCTGGCGGCGACGCTGCTGGGCATGTCGGTGATCGACAAGCTCGGGCGCAAGACGCTTTTATTGATTGGTTCTGTCGGAACGGCCGCGTGCCTTTTCGGTGTTTCCTGGGTATTTTTTGCGAACAGCCACCAAAGCTATCTTCTGGTGTTCCTCGTTGCTTACATCGCCTTCTTTGCGATTTCACAAGGCGCGGTGATTTGGGTGTACATCAGCGAAGTATTTCCAAATCGCGTGCGCGCAAAAGGGCAAAGCGTGGGCAGCTCTTCGCATTGGATCATGAACGCCATCATTGCTTATACATTTCCGCAGCTTGCAAAGTCGTCCGGTGCGTATCCCTTTGTGTTTTTCGGAGCGATGATGGTCGTGCAGTTTTTCGTTGTGCTTTTCTTCTACCCGGAGACGAAGGGTTACACGCTGGAGAAAATGCAACACCGCTTGGGGATCGAGTGATGCAGCCACCAAAACGCTTGCTCCTTGCTGAAAAGCGATTGTCATTCCGAGCGAAGCGACCGAAGGTTCCGATCCGGTCGGAAGGAATCTGCTTTTAGGACCCCAACAGTGGACACGGCTCAGAAATTTGCGCTTGGTGTCGACATCGGCGGAACGAAAGTGGCCGCCGCCCTCGTGGACTCTGCAGGCACCATACTTTTTCAGACGCGTGTGCCGATGGCTGCGCACGGAAGTGCCGCCGAGGGCGTCAGCGCTGTGCAGTCTGCTATCGAACGCGTTTTTTCGGTGCGCCCGGAGGCACGCGCGAGCTCGACGGGCATTGGCATTTGCGCGCCCGGGCCTCTTGATCCTGTCACCGGAGTGATCCTCAATCCGCCGAACGTGCCCTGCTGGCGGAATTTTCCACTTGCCGCGGAAGTGCAGCGTCTCACGGGAATCTCCGCGCTCTTGGACAACGACGGAAATGCGGCGGCTCTGGCCGAAGCCATTTGGGGCGCGGGCGTTGGTTATCGAAACGTTTTTTATGCCACGCTAGGCACCGGAATCGGAGCGGGGATTATCTTCGATGGCTGCATTTACCACGGTCGTACTGGAAGCGCTGCCGAAGGCGGCCATATGACGATCGATTACAACGGACCGCAATGCGGCTGCGGGAAGCGCGGGTGCATCGAGGCGTTGTGCTCCGGTCCAGCGATCGCGAGAAGAACACGGGAGCGGCTCGTGGCTTTGCATCAGGCCGGATCAACCCCACTTGCGTCGCCACGGACCGAATCGAAAATGCTCGCCCTAGCGGGCGGGAAGCCTGATGCCGTGAATGCCGAAATTGTTGCGGAAGCGTTTCACCAAGGTGACCAGCTTGCAGCCGATATCCTGCGCGAAACGGCGGACTTCCTGGCGATTTGGGCGGGAAACGTGATCGACCTGCTGGAACCGGATATATTCATTTTTGGCGGTGGACTCGCGCCGCTCATGAGCGAGTTTTTAGGGCGCATCCAGGAGCAGTTGCCGAAGTGGTGTGAGAACCAACGATGTACGGAAATGCCGATGGTACTAGCTAAATATGGAGCGGATGCTGGAATCGCAGGCGCCGCCGCGCTCTGCCTCACCTAATCCTGTGCTTCCGCGATACCCCAAGCTTGTCCCTCCTCGGCATTTTCGTCTCTATTTTCATGGCGCGCGCATCCAACGGGCGTGCGGACCAAACGCGATGAAAAACCGATGGAGGATAAGACGATGAGCGACAGAACGGAACCAAAAAACGCTACAGCACATTTCGGCAAAGACTCGCCAGCGGCAAAAAGCGGATCGTTCCGGATCGGCGGCGACCTGCCCGTCTGGCGCCTGGGTTTTGGAGCGATGCGGATCACCGGCAAAGGCGTCTGGGGCCATCCCGCGGACCACGACGAGTCGATTCGCGTGCTTCGGCGGGCGGTCGAACTCGGCATCAATTTTATCGACACCGCCGATTCGTACGGGCCGCACGTCAGCGAAGAACTGATCGCCGAAGCGCTGCATCCTTATCCCGCGGGATTGGTGATCGCCACCAAAGCTGGGTTCGACCGTTCGGGGCCGGATAAGTGGACGATGAACGGGCGACCAGAACATCTGCGGAAAGCTTGCGAAGGAAGTTTGCGGCGATTGAAGCTGGAACGGATTGATTTGTATCAACTGCACCGGATCGATCCTGCGTATCCGGCGGAAGATCAGCTCGGCACGCTGAAAGATTTGCAAACGGAAGGCAAAATCAGACACATCGGCCTCAGTGAAGTAAGCGTGGCTCAGATCAAACATGCCCGGACCATCGTGCCGATCGTTTCGGTGCAGAACCGTTACAGCCTGGCAGACAGAACCGCCGAAGACGTTCTGGAATATTGCGAGCGCGAGACCATCGGATTTATTCCTTGGTTTCCGCTGGGCGCTGGCGAGCTGGCGACCCCGGGCGGCAAGTTTGCGCGAACCGCAGCCGAGTTGAAGATCACAACTTCGCAACTGGCGCTGGCGTGGCTCCTGTGGCGCTCACGGGTGATGCTGCCGATTCCGGGAACTTCGCGCGTGAATCATTTGGAAGAAAACGTGGCGACGGCCGCAGTGAAGGTGGACGACAGCAAAATGCGCGAGTTGGGCAAACTCGCGAAATCAGCGTAACTGGAGACTTGGTCGCGGCGCGCGCATTGGGGTCGCTCGCGGTCGGACAGGGCAGCAGACGTTTGAATGGTGGGTTAGTTCCACGCCTTGATGTGCAGGCCTACGGATGCGCCCGAGAGGTACATGCACATTTCCTGCTTGGCGTCAGGAGCGACGGCACACCATGCCTTGACCTTTGCGCCTGTGAGTTCCTCCGCTTGATCATCCTGGCGGATCGACCAGTTGGAGGGCGCTAAAATTTGGAGGCGCGCGGCAAGGTCGCGAAATCTCGTGTCGGCGGCGGAAGCGGAAGCTTCCAGCCAATAGCATACATATTGTGCGCCGAGCTGATTGGAATGAAATTTCGGAGTCACATTGACGTCGCACTCCGCGGCCCCTGCTAGTTTGACGATGGGCTCCGACACTCCGCTGTTGGCTGAGCCAGCGCGGATCTGTTCAAACGCGTTCGTGCGGGCTTCAAAGACCTTTTTTAGCCCCTGGCACAAATCATCGCAACCGCCGGCGACGGGGGAGGCCGGTGCTGCTTTCGGAGAAGGAGGATCAGGCGGCCGATTGACCAGATAGGGCGAGGAGAGCGAACTCATCCAAAAATACACTTTCGCCGTTCCGTCGCCTTGCTTCGTAACTTGCAGGTGCAGCGGACAATGACCGACGTAAGGTCCCTCGGTCGCCGGAACCTCGCAATCCGGAGGGCCCGCGTCGACAAAATGGTCGGCAACGGGCGAGTCAATTTTAAGATGCCAGGTTGGTTGGAGAATTCGCAATGATTCGAGCGTGTTCGCGTACCAGGTTTCCGCGCTCATATAAGAAATCTGAGCGAAACAAATGTACATCGGCACATTGTTTGCCCAGGCCGTCCTTTGACAAGGAATTTTCGTTCCGACGACGGAGAGGTCAGGTGCTGGCACTGTGTTACCGCGGAACTCCCGGAAGTCGGTGACTGCAGCAAAGAGAAGGGTTTGAAGATTCTGGCAGAGATGATCTTTGCACTGAGCAAGCGCAGGTGCTGGAAGACTAAGGCTAAAACACAAGAGCGAAAAGAAGAGGAGACTTTTCTTGTTCATAGTCAGCCGTCAACTGCAATTGGATATGAATCCAACCCGGGCCGGGGAGTGGAGGATCTTCGTAACAATTAAATCGTGCCTTCTGAGGAAGGCAGAGTCAACCCGAATTCTTGATTTTTTTGCTGAGGCTAATTCGAGACTGCAGCAATCTCGCGGGCGCAACGTTCGCCTTGCAGAATGAGCAAAAAGACGTCTCCAGGCTCAACGCGCTACTGGCATGCGAATGACGTCCGAATGTTCAACCGATTCGACAGCTACACCGTCGCGAAATGCGGCGAGTTTTCCGGAATTGGCGGCGATGCGCTCGCCAGGAACAATGATGCCAACTAGATTTAGCGGATCGGCGGCGGAGATGGTGACGAGTTCGCCGGTCTGCTGCTGATTGCGCTGGGCGCGCAAGGAATCGACGGCCATGCTGAGAGCGAATTGTTCTCCGAGAAAACCACTTACGAAACGACCGCCACGAACCTCGCCGCGATCTTCGAGGCGGCGGAGTGTGATGAGCAGCTCGCGCCACTTGGGTAGATTGGTTTCGCGCGAGAGAAGTTCGCGGAAGACGATCCCGTAACGGCGCAGAAGCATCCAGCATGTGGACTCAAGAGCGCGCGAGCGGTCGTGGGCTTCACCAGAGAAGAGCAGGGACCACCGTCCAGCGCTGTGACGAGGGCGTGAAGCGCGGCCAATTCCCTGCCCTGAGCGGCGCTTGGGATCGATGAGCGCGCGGAGATTGTCGAATCCATCGGCGGTGAGCAGGCCGGCGGCGACAAGTTCCCAAACCGCGCCTTCCACTTCGGATTTCAACTTGCCGGTGCCGCGCACGATGTCCGCGAAGAATGAGGCGCCGCGCTGCCTAAGGAAATGGAGAACGGCTGTGGCATCGGGGCTGAGGCCAGTGACTTCGGCCTCGCCGGATTCGCGGCGCGCGATCATCCACTCGGAATCTTCGCGCACAAAGAAAGTGATGGGCGCGACGCTAGTTGGGATGACGCGTCGTTTCGCTTCCGTGGCTGGAAGAGCTTCGAGCGTGGCGGGATGTGGAGAGAGACGTCCCCAACCTACTGCACCAGTGAGGCAGAGCTGATCGAGAACTGCGGGGTCGAAATCCGCGATGCGGCGTTTCAGGATTTGGCGTTCCCAGGAATTCGCGGGAGCTTCGAAGCCTTGCAACTGGCGAACGGCTTCGAGTGTGCCGCGCTCGCCGAGAAGCTGGGTGCTTGGGGCAACATGTTGCCAGCGAAGTAGCCAGTTCATGAATTGGGCGGGAGTTACAGACTGGATTTGCTTGCGGAGCCCGCCGAGCGTGAGGCGGTGGATGCGCGCGAGCAAACGGCGTTCACACCATTCGATTTCGTTTGAAGCGGGATCAGTGAACTTGCCCCGCAGAATGACGCCGCTGGATTCGAGACGGAGCAGAGATTTTTCGATGTCGGAAGCGGGGAGAGCGAGGAGGTCGGCGAGTTGATTTGCAGTGACCGGGCCCGAATGCGCGATCCAGCCGGCGACAAGAGAAAGAAGAGCGTCCTCCCTCGAAGAGGCTGTGGATTTGAAATCGGGCAATGCCAGCTCGAACTCGCCCGCGGGAAAGAGTTGGGCGAACATGCTCATGCGTTCCGCAGCGACCCAATAGGTTTCGCGGCCGACTCGGGCGCGAGCGACTCGATGTTCGCTAATCAATGGACCGACAAAAACATTCCACGCGAAAAGAGATTCCCGCAACTTGGCGCTCAAAGGATTCCCGGCAAAGGCCTCTTCTTGCGGTCGCGATGGAAGCGCGATCAGCGTGAGCAGCGCGTCATGGAGCTCTTCCGCATCGCGGACATCGGGCCAGGCGTCTGCGCAGACTTCGGCGATGGCAGCCGGGTCGAGGCGACCGATCTCTCCGAGGACGGCTTCGGGCAGCATACGGCGCATTTCGACGGCACGAGCGCGGCGCTCTTCGAGGGGAGCATCATCGAGATACGCGTAGGGATTGGCGTTTAGAATTTCGTGGGAAAACTGGGATGGCTGTGGAGTATCGACCGCAAGGCAGGTGATGCGCCCATCGGCGATTGCGCGCAGAACGCGGTCGAGACCTTCAATGTCCATCGCTTCCGTGAGGACGTCCTTCATCACTTCGCGGATGAGCGGGTGATTGGAGATGGTGATATCGCCCTCGATGTTTTCCTGGCAAGCCTGCGCTTCAGGGAACACAACAGCGAGCAAATCGTCCGCACGCATGCGCTGGATCGGTGGCGGAACTTTCTTGCCGCCGCGAAAACGCAGAAGCGCGAGGGCGCGGCCGGCGTCCCAGCGCCAGCGCGTAGTGAATAGAGGTGACGTAAGCACGGCTTGTTCTAGGACGGAACGCAAAGAGTTAGGGTGGAGAAAATGAAAGACATCGGCGAGCGGAAAACTGTGCTGCTCGCTGAGGGAAATATTCAAACCGTTGTCGGTGGCGGCGGCCTGCAGCTCGAAATTGAAGGAGCGGCAGAAACGCTTGCGGAGGGCGAGTCCCCATGCTTTGTTGATGCGACCGCCAAACGGGGCGTGGATGACGAGCTGCATGCCGCCGCTTTCGTCAAAAAATCGTTCGGCAATGATTGTGGTTTGTGTGGGAACAGCGCCCAGGAGCGCGCGGCCAGCGAGGATGTATTCGACAGCCTGCTCGGCGCCAGAATCGTCGAGTCCGCACTCGATCTTTAGCCAACTCACGGCAGCGACGACGCCATCAGTCGTTTGCGAACTTCCGTTCTCCGAGGTGGCTCGCGGGATGAAGCCGCTGATCTTCTCGCGCAAATCGGCGACTTGCGCGGATAGCTCGTCGGTTCGTGCCGGCGCTTCGCCGCGCCAGAATGGCACGTTCGGAGACGCTCCTTGCGCGTCTTCCACCAATACGCTTCCCGCTTGCACGCGACGAATACGCCAGCAAGTATTTCCTAGAAGCATGATATCGCCTGCAAGACTTTCGACGGCGAAGTCTTCGTCAACGGTGCCGACAACGATAGCTTCGGGCTGCGCCACCACGGTGTAAAGCGAGTTTTCTGGAATCGCGCCACCGCTGGTGATGGCAGCGAGGCGACTGCCGCGCCGCGCGCGGAGCATCCCATTGATGAGATCGCGATGGAGGTAGGCGGCGTAACGTCCGCGCGCGGAGGTAATACCTTCCGAAAGCATTTCAATAATCTCGTCGAAAACCGCGCGGGAGAGATTTCGATAAGGGTAGGCGCCACTCACGCAGTGGAATAATTCGTCCTCCTTCCAATCTTCCGCGGCACACATGGCGACAATTTGCTGCGCGAGGATGTCCAGGGGTTGCTCGGGAATGGCGATGCTGTCGAGGTCGCCCTGACGAATCGCGCGAACGAGTGCGGCGCATTCGAGGAGGTCGTCGCGTGTGGTGGCGAAGAGGCGGCCTTTCGGTATTGCACCGCGCCAGTGGCCTGCGCGGCCGATGCGCTGCAAGCCGACAGAGATCGAGCGCGGCGAGCCGATTTGGCAAACCAGATCGACGCTGCCGATATCGATTCCCAGCTCGAGGGATGCCGTCGCCACCAGCGCGCGAATTTCGCCCGCTTTCAATTTTCTTTCGGCAGCGAGGCGGAGCTTGCGAGACAAGCTGCCGTGATGCGTGGCGACGGCGTCTTGCCCCAGGCGCTCGCCAAGATGATGCGTCATGCGCTCGGCAAGGCGGCGCGTGTTGACAAAAATAAGCGTGGAGCGATGCTGGATGGCGAGTGCCGCGAGGCGATCGCATATTTCGTCCCACATTTCGTTGGAGGCGATGGCGCTAAGCTCGCTTCCCGGGACTTCGATAGCCAGATCAAGTTCCCGCCGATGGCCGACTTGCGCAATCACCGGGTCGGACCGAGCGGAGCCGCCGAGGAAATGGGCGACGAGTTCGATTGGTTTTTGCGTGGCTGAGAGACCAATGCGCGTAAGAGGTTTGCCGGCTAGATGATCGAGCCGTTCGAGCGAAAGCGCCAAGTGGGCACCGCGCTTGTCGTCGGCAACCGCGTGGATTTCATCGACGATTACGGTTTCGACGGTTTTGAGGACTTCGCGGCTTTTTGCAGCGGTCAAAAGGATGTAGAGCGACTCGGGAGTCGTCACCAGAATGTGCGGCGGACGCACTAACATCGCGCGGCGTTCGTGGGCCAGCGTGTCTCCCGTACGAACGGCGGTGCGTATATCCGGCATGAGGAAGCCGCGCTGTCCGGCAAGTTGCAAGATTTCGCTGAGCGGAACTTCGAGATTTTTCTGGATGTCGTTGCTGAGCGCTTTGAGCGGCGATACATATAGAACTTCGGTTTGATCGGTCAGTTTCCCGCTGAGCGCTTTGCGGACCAGGCGATCAATGCAGATAAGGAATGCCGCGAGCGTCTTTCCCGAGCCGGTGGGAGCAGAGATCAGCGTGGTCTCACCGGCCAAAATACTGGGCCAGCCAAGTTGCTGTGGCTCGGTCGGCGTGCCAAAGCGCCCAACAAACCAATCGCGGACAAGCGGGTGAGCCCATTCCAGCTGAGGAGAGATCGGCTTTGGAGTATCGGCGTTCATGAGGCAGAACTGAATTATAACGCAAACGGTTTTGCGTCGCAGACTGCTAGACCCGTACTCTCAAGAATTCCTCACGAGCGATCTTGTGGATAGCTCGCATCGCTATTTCTCCGCGCTTCTTGCCAGTTCGCCGTCTATACTCTCGTTTTCCAACGGAGCGGCTCGGACAATAAGGAGCAGAAAGATGATTATTTCGCAGAGAGCTTTGATCGCGGCTTTCCTTTTTGCAGCTAGTTCGGTGTGCGCGGGAGCGCGGCCGCAGGGTGCCGCAGGAAACGACGCCGGACAGAAGTCCGCGAGCAAGCACCACGTTCTCGCCGCGAACAAAGATACTGTGCAGTGGGGCTGGTTTGATCCGGCTGAGAAACCGAAAATTGTGATCGACTCTGGAGACACAGTATCGATTGGAACGCTGAGTCACGCGATGGATGAGATCAAGCCGGGAGCCACGATGGAGGAGATCGTGAAGCTGCGGCTAGCGAATCCCGGCGGCGGGCCGCATTCGGTGACGGGGCCAATTTACGTAAATGGCGCGGAGCCGGGCGATACGATGGAAATCCGCATCGTGAAGATCGTGATGAAAGAATCCGGCTTCAATTTTAATCTTCCCGGCAAGCAGTTTTCTACTGTCGGTTTGCTGGCTCCGGAGTTTCCCGACGGACACGTGCAGTATTTCAAGCTCGACTCGGCAACGATGACGGCGGAATTCAAACGGGGGATCACGCTCAACTTGAAACCCTTTCCAGGCACGATTGCCGTTGGACCGGATCCCAACGAACCGAAGGAGAAAGCGGGGCCTCCGATCCACGACGCCAAAGGGCGCACGAGCACGCTGCGACCGTGGAAAAACGGGTCAAACATGGACGTGAACGAACTGCAGGTGGGCTCGACGCTCTATCTGCAAGTGTTTCAGAAGGGCGCGTTGATCTGGACGGGAGACTCGCACTGCTTGCAAGGAAACGGCGAGGTGAATCTTACCGCACTGGAGTGTTCATATAAGGAGATCGAAATCCAGCCCATCGTGCGGAAGGATTTGCACATCGATTGGCCACGCGCGGAAACTTCGACGCACTGGATTTTCATGGGATTTGATGAAGACCTGAACGAAGCGATGAAGATTGCGGTGCGAGAAACGGTGAATTTTCTGGCGGAACAGAAGATGGTTCCCATGTCACGGGAAGAAGCCTACTCGCTGACTTCGATCGTGGGCGATTGCCGAGTGTCGCAAGTCGTGGATATCCGCAAGGGTGTGCATTGCATGATTCCCAAGGCGATCTTCACGAAAAGATAGAAATTTCTCAGAGTGAGAGCTATTTGCGCGAAAGCCCTAGAATTTCGCGCAGAGCTTTCTGGTCGGCGGCGGCGGAGCTTGCGAAATCGTCGAACGAAGTCTTCGCCGCTTCGATGATGTTACGCTTGATAAAAGGCGCGCCTTCCTTGGCTCCCTGCTCATTGCTCTTGATACAGCATTCCCATTCGAGAACCGCCCATCCCGGGAAATCATATTGCGTCAGTTTTGAGAAGATGGTTTGGAAATCTACCTGGCCATCTCCAAGCGAACGGAAGCGTCCGGCGCGCTGCAACCATGGCTGGTAACCACCGTAAACGCCTTGCCTGCCCGATGGGCGGAACTCCGCATCCTTTACGTGGAACATCTTGATGCGCGAGTGATAGATGTCGATGAACTGAAGGTAGTCAAGTTGTTGCAGCACGAAGTGGCTGGGATCGTAGAGCACGTTGCAGCGGGAATGTTGCTTCACGCGGTCCAAGAACATTTCGAACGTGGCGCCATCATGTAAATCCTCGCCGGGGTGAATTTCAAAACAGAGATCGACTCCGGCTTTGTCGAAGGCATCCAGGATGGGAAGCCATCGTTTCGCGAGTTCCTCGAAAGCGGTTTCGATGAGTCCAGCGGGGCGCTGGGGCCAGGGATAAATGAAGGGCCACGCGAGTGCGCCTGAAAACGTGACATGGGCTTTCATGCCGAAGTGCGCGGAAGCTCGTGCGGCAAAATGCAGCTGCTCGACAGCCCAAGCCTGCCGGGCGCTGGGATTGCCATGAAGATTCGGCGGAGCAAATCCGTCAAACATTGTGTCGTAGGCGGGGTGGCAGGCAACGAGTTGTCCTTGCAAATGGGTGGAAAGATCGGAAATGACGAGATTGTGACGCGCGGCCACCGCGGCAATTTCCTCACAGTACGCTTTGCTCTCGGCGGCGCGCTTAAGATCGAATAGACGCGAGTCCCATGACGGAATCTGCACCGCCGCATACTCGAGACTTTTCGCCCACGCACAGATCGTGTCGAAGGAGTTGAATGGCGCGTTATCCGCGGCGAACTGGGCGAGAAAGATGCCCGGGCCCTGAATCGTTTTCATGTGAGAGCTCCCATTGCCTTCTTGCCTGGTAAGTTGTTGCCAAAATCGGTCAAGGAGTTCTACCAGCTTCCGGGCGTGGATTCCATCCTTATGAACGGCGACAATTGATTTCCTGGGATGCGTTAAACCAAGCAGACTCTCGGCTTTTGAAGGACTCGGAAAAAATGGAGCGGGCGATGGGAATCGAACCCAACGCCGATTGCCTGGAAGCTACTGAATGTACTTCGTTTCTTCTCTCGCCTTTGGAACACTTTGGAACACAACTGAAGCTACTTTCTCGACCGCTTCGCGGTGAGCATCTCCGAGAACGTGGGCATAGACCCCAAGAGTGACGCGGGGATCTGCGTGCCGTAGCTGTTGCTGGACGACCTTCGGAGTCGCGCCCGTGTCGAGCAGTAGACTCGTGTGAGTGTGTCGGAAGGCATGGAGCCCACAGCGAGGAATGGCCAAGAGATCGAGCACTGGCCAAAGTCCATACTCCACTACCTTTTTGGATGAAGGGGGCCTTCTGTTTCTTGTGACGAACAGAAAGCCATCTGGATTTGATTTCCACTGTTCCCGAAATGTGCGGAGTGTCGTCGCAAGGATGCCAGGTAGTGGAATTATCGCTTCGCTGTTTTTGTTTTTGGTGGTTTGAACACGTCCATACCACGCGGAACGCCGGATGTTAAGAAAGCCCTTCTCGAACTCGATATCAGGCCATTGGAGGCCGAGCATTTCGCCGGCACGCATTCCGGTCATCGCCAGGAGCATGAACATCGTTTTGTACGGCTCCCGCGCGGCCGCAATGATCTTGCCGACTTCTTCCACAGTGAAGAATCGAGCTTCGGTCTGGACCTCTTCGGTAGGAATGGTTAGGAACTTGTAGTCCACCATGTGGCATACATAGCCCCAGCCCTTCGCGGTCTGCAAGATCGAGGCCAAAGTGCTTAAAACGTTGAGGATCATTTTCCGTGACAAGTTCGACTGAGCGAGCTTCGTCACGAAAATTTGCTGCGCCTGGACCCCAATTTCATCGAGACTGCGTTTACCAAAATGTGGAAGGATGTGCACGTTCAGGTGGGACTTCGCCGACCGGATCGAGGAAGGCTTAGACCCCACAAGGATGTGCTCTTGCCAGATTGTTGCGAACTCGTCCATCTTGGCAAACCGTCCTGGCCGATAGTCCGTAGAGTTGATCCGGGCCAAAATCAGTTCCATTCGCCGTTTCGCAAGTGGCTTAGTCGGAATGTCTTTCTTGCTTCCGAGAGTTACCGTGACTTGCTTGCGGCGCGTGATACCCTCAGCCTCGATCACATCTTCCCGGTACTTGCCAAACCAGGTCCCTCCAATTAGAAATACATGCCCGCGTTGAAAGCGTTTCCTCGCCAGGGAGTCACCTCTTTCGGATGACTCGATTGCCTCCGTCGAAACAGTACACTCGGGCGCAAGAGTGTGCAACGCGAGTTTTGGAGCGGTCGCCACTTACCTTTGCTGGCTCGACGCGAGCGTCTCTCCTTCCCCTTCACCTCGCGGCACGCTTCTCACCGAACACTTGGGCTGGAGCGACCCACGAACCACTTTGGCCACGGAACCGTGCGCAAAAGTGGGGTCGCTCCAGCCCAACACGGTGCCAGGCCGCGTCCAAATCGAGCGATCCGCTATGCTTAACTTCTTTTCGTTTCGGACACTTGCGCAATTGCTCTGGTGAACGTCACGGTGACGGTCACAGTGATCTGTGTCGTTCATGCACACTTCACCTTCCCACAGTAGAGAAGCGTTGAAAAACTTCGAGACCATCGAACCCCCTACTATTAAAGAGGCTTGGAAAAAGGAAAAAGTAAGAAACATATATTTCGGTCCATGGATCGAAGCCCTCCCTCTAGCTAGGGAACATCCAGACAAGGCAAAGTAAGAAGAAAATTCAACTATCACATGCGGCCCGTGGAGGATGAGCGAAGAGTAACTCGCACAGCCCCTACTTATGTAAGGAACATCGAGGAAGGAAAAAGTCAGAAAAAATCTTGGTACTAGTACATTTTTTTAGGGCTCGCCTCGAAGTCCCTGGGGCTGCCCGAAAACCCTGCAGAAGCGCAGGCTTGATGTGACTCCGGGACGCCCGAAACATAAATTGGTCGACAAATACGGGATCGGCTCCGACTTCTGGAAGAATTTGTAGTGATTCGATCCCATTCCGCCCTTCGCCCGCCCCGGCGCTCATCGGTACAATGATTTCCAGCTGGCTCTCCGTGGGGCGTTGCGCTCCCGTAGAGCCTGCCTCCGCTTCGCCATCTGGGGCCCAGGCCGCTATAGAAGAGACAGGGCGGCACAAGCGAAACGCAGCGGCTTGCAAACATGCAAACAGCCTATTGATTGCGTGTCTCAACCTGCAGGACTAGCCCAACCAGCAAATCGGGATGCGCGATACACTCTTTGAGGTGCGCAGTGGAGGTAAAGCATGGAGGAAACCGGAGAGGTCACCCGGCTGCTATCGGAGATGCACGGCGACAGCGAAGCTGCGGCCCGGCTTTTGCCGATTGTCTATGGCGAACTGCGGCGCGTCGCGGCAGGCATGATGCGACGCGAGCGGCCCGGCCATACTCTTCAGCCCACGGCCGTGGTGCACGAGGCTTACATGCGGTTGATGGCAGGCACACATCCAAGACCCGAAAACCGTGCGCACTTTTTCGCTCTAGCCGCACGCGCCATGCGCCAAGTCCTGGTTGACCATGCGAGGCGGAAGCTGGCCGAGAAGCGCGGCGGCGAAGTGCATCCTCGCGTCGAACTCGAGGACCATTTCGCGCTTACCGCGCAGCAATCTGAGGAAGTGCTGGCAATCCACGAGGCACTCGAACAGTTGCAGGAGCTGGACTCCCGCCAGTCCTCGATTGTCGAAATGCATTATTTCGCTGGGAACGCGGTGGAGGAGATCGCTACAGCACTGGGAGTGAGTGACCGGACCGTGAAACGCGAGCTGCAGTCGGCGCGACTCTTCCTCAAGAAACAATTGGAAGGAAAAGATGTAAGGCTGCCCTAGACAGAGCCGTTTTTGGAAGCCCGCGAATGGCCTGAGGCGTCAAAACGCAACACGCTTACTGCGATTTCTTCCGCCACTCGGCGGCTCTTTCGGGCTTTCCCCAAGCCTGATAAAGCTGGAGAAGCCATTCGCGCACCCGATCCAGGTCTTCACGCTCCGGGATTGCGCTTTTGTCCCTCCGGGCCATCATCCCCTGGTAGCCCTCGAGGAGTAATGGCTCGGCCTCAGCGTATTTTTTCTCGCCTGTGAAGCTGACCCCCAGCAGACTCTCGGCCCGAAAGTACTCCCAGTCATCCGGCTGCACCTTGCGATTGAGCTCTAGCGCCTCCCGTGAAAGGGACTCACTCTCGGAAAACTTCCCCTGCGAGAGGCAGGCCAGCGCCAGGTCGCCCTCCGCAGTGATCGTTCGCGGGTGCTCCGTTCCTAACGTGTGCCGGCGGCCCGCAAGAGCTTGTGCAGCGAGATCCTCCGCGGAAGAATACTTGCCCTGCCGCTGGTAAACGGATGCGAAGTCCAGGAGGTAGTTAAGAGTACCGGTATGTTCCGGACCGAGGACCCTTCGAGCGACCCTCAGGTTCTCCTTGTAAAGAGCCTCGGCTTCGGGGTATCTGTTTTCAAAATTGAAAATGTTTGCCAGAACATTCACCGAGCCGAGCGTATCGGGATTCTCGGGACCCAGAACCCGGCGTTGGATTTTCAGCGTGTCGCTCTGAAGCTCCTCCGCTTGTGCATATTTCCCTTCCATGAAATAGATCTCGGCAAGATCACCGGCCGAATCCAGCGTGTCCGGATGTTCAGCGCCCAACACGCGGCGGCGGATTTCAAGCGTTTCCAGAGTAAGAGCCTCGGCCTCCGCGTACTTGGACAACAAACTGTAGACGTGTGCCAAATTGTGCATCGTACGGAGCGTGCTCGGGTGCTCGGGACCCAGCGCGTGGCGCTTCGCGTCCAGGGTCTGGCTGTACAGTGCCTCGGCCTGAGCATACTTTCCTTGTGTGTGATACATGAGAGCCAGGTTGTGCATGGCTTCGAGAGTGCTGCGGTCATAGGCGCCTAAGCTCCGGCGTTTGATATCCAGCAATGATTTCAGGAGTTCCTCAGCCTGGCTGTACTTGCCCTGCTCCTTATAGTCGACGGCCAGACCGTTCATCGAAGCCATCGTATCCGGATGCATGGGACCCAGCACTTGACGCTGGCCATCCAGGGCTTGCTGGTAAAGCGCCCCCGATTGCACGTAGTTGCCCTCAAGATACGCAAGACGTGCGAGGTGACTGATGGTCTTGAGAGTCTGGGCATCGCCCGTACCCAGCGCGTGTCTACGCAATTCCAGCGCCCTCTCGAATTGTGTCCGCGCCTCGGGATACTGCCCCAGATCCAGGTAGGTTTGCCCGATGGTGTCACGAATCGCCGCCTCTACTTCTGGTTGGCGCTCGAATTTTCCGCCGATCCCGGCGGCAGCGCGGTCCAGCGCCGTGCGCACTTCCAAGTGGGGATTCGGTCTTGTGCTCGGTGATGCCTGGGTGCTGGCACTCGCCTGAGCCAGCAAATCGTTTCTTAGAAAATCGCTCACGGCCTGCGCTGTTTGCTCCGCGCGGCGGGCCTTCACGGCTTCCCGCGTGCTCACCACAATCCCGGCCACGAGCGC